>Ga0213829_1000264_pt1 | contig 57231 bp, 45 predicted proteins | sample MC6MC0896MG_FD_180665 | JGI IMG/M metagenome (GOLD analysis project Ga0213829, IMG submission 180665) | Enriched soil aggregate microbial communities from Iowa State University, Ames, United States - MC6-MC0896-MG | ecosystem: Environmental > Terrestrial > Soil > Unclassified | place: USA: Iowa... | reverse complement strand
GGGCTAGCGAATGAAAACATCATTGTGCGTGCAGCGCCCCGCAAGCGACAATGCACGAGGATCGCAACTTGATGCTCGATCTTATCGACTTTCAGCTATGCGCATATAACCGAATCGCACCTTGACTCCAGACTCCTCCCTTACCGATCAAGCCGCCGTGGACGCGGCGCTGCTGTCCAGCCTGGAGGTGCAATCCAGTCTTTATCACCTGGGCCAGTATTGCGGCAACTGGACCGCCAGCACCAGCGGACGCGCCCGCGCCAGTTTCCACCTGATCCTGCACGGCCGCTGCCGGGCAGACATCGCATCGGGCCAGGAATCGCACACGCTGGCGGCGGGCGATGGCATCTTCTTCCTGCGCGACGTCGCCCACGTGTTGACGCCCCTGCAGCCGTCCGCCACCGCCAGCGCGGCGTGCGGCGCGATGCAGCCGCTGTCGCCCCGTCAGCCCGACGGCACGGGCCTTGCCTGCGGGTTCTTCCAATTTCGCCCGGGGCTGGCCGACCTGCTGGCCGACACACTGCCCGACTATCTGCTGCTGCGCGCGGACGACGAACGCTTTCGCGCCGCGCGCGGCGTGTTCAATCTGATCCTGGACGAGACCACGCGCGCGCCGTCTGCCTCGCCCGTCGTGCTGGAGCGCCTGACGGATCTGCTGATCTTCTTCATGCTGCGCCACCTGGCCATTCAAGACCGGCAGGCGCATGGTCTTTTCGTGCTGGCGCGCGATCCGGCCATGGCCGGGCTGCTGCAGGCCATCCTGGCTGAGCCCGCCGCGCCCTGGAGCATGCAGGACATGGCGGACCGCGTTCATATGTCCAAGGCCACCTTCCACCGCCGCTTCACGTTGCAAAGCGGCACAACGCCGGCGCAGCTATTGCAGTTGCTGCGCATGCGCGTGGCGCGGCGGCTCCTGGACCAGGGCATGGGCATACAGGAGGCCGCCGAACGCGTGGGCTATCAATCCCAGGCCGCATTCAGCCGGGTGTTCCAGCGCACGGAAGGCGTGGCGCCGTCCGCCTTGCGGCGGCGCCGTCCCACATCGGTCTGACCGGTTTCCAGCCCAGTGCGGGCGTCGCGCCGGGCACTTACACCTGTGCCAGCGCTTGTTCCAGATCGGCGATCAGATCGTCGATGTGCTCGATGCCGATGGACAGGCGCACCGTTTCCTCGCGCACGCCAGCCTTCTTCAATTCTTCTGCATTGAGCTGGCGGTGCGTGGTGGACGCCGGATGCGTGGCCAGCGACTTGGAATCACCGATGTTGACCAGGCGCGTGAACAGCTGCAGCGCATCCTGGAAGCGCGCGCCGGCGTCGCGGCCGCCCTTCACGCCAAACGTGAAAAGGCCTGGTACCTTGCCGCCCAGGTACTTCTTGGCCAGCGCATGGTCCGGGTGATTCGGCAGGCCCGCGTAATTCACCCATTCGACCTTCGGATGCTCGCGCAGGTAGCTGGCGATCTTGACCGCGTTCTCCACGATGCGGTCCACGCGCAGCGCCAGCGTCTCGATGCCTTGCAGGATCTGGAACGAGTTGAACGGCGAGATCGCCGCGCCGGTGTTACGCAACGGCACGACGCGGGCGCGGCCAATGTAGGCGGCCGGGCCGAAGGCTTCGGTGTAGACCACGCCGTGGTAGCTGACGTCCGGCTCGTTCAGGCGCTTGAAGCGGCTCTTGTGCTCGGCCCACGGGAACTTGCCCGAGTCGATAATGGCGCCGCCCAGGCTGGTGCCGTGCCCGCCCAGATACTTGGTGAGCGATTGCACCACGATGTCGGCGCCGTGCTCGATGGGACGCAACAGGTACGGCGACGGCACGGTGTTGTCGACGATCAGCGGCAGGCCGTGGCGATGCGCCAGCTCGGCCAGCGCGGCGATGTCCGTGATGTTGCCGAGCGGGTTGCCGACCGACTCCGCGAAGATCGCCTTGGTGCGGTCGTCAATCTGCGCTTCGAAAGCGGCCAGATCGGACGGGGCGGCAAAGCGCGTCGTGATGCCGTACTGCGGCAGCGTGTGCGCGAACAGGTTGTAGGTGCCGCCGTACAGCGTGCTGGACGAAATGATGTTGTCGCCCGCCTCGGCGATGGTCAGGATCGCGTATGTGACGGCGGACTGGCCCGAGGCCAGCGCCAGCGCGGCAATGCCGCCTTCCAGGGCCGCCACGCGCTGCTCCAGCACGTCGGTGGTCGGGTTCATGATGCGGGTGTAGATGTTGCCAGCGACCTTCAGGTCGAAGAGGTCCGCGCCGTGCTGCGTGTCATCGAACGCGTAAGCCACCGTCTGGTAGATGGGCACCGCCACTGCGCGCGTGGTCGGATCAGGGCGGTAGCCGCCGTGGACGGCCACGGTTTCCAGACGCCAGTTGGGCTTCTTCGATTCAGTCATCAGTCTCTCCGGTAATACGTGATTGAAAATTCAGATCAGGCCGCAAATGCGCGCACGGCGCGCACGATGCGTTCGATGTCTTCATGGTTGTTATAGGCGCCTACGGACAGGCGCACGTAACCATACTCCACGACGCTCGCCACGACACCGGCCTGCGTCAAATGCGCCAGCGCGGCAGCGGGGTCGGTCACGCGCAGCGCCGTCGTCGTGCTGCGCACGTCATCGCCCGGCGGCGACACGACCTGCGCGCCAAGGCTGCGCAGTCCCTCGCTCAGCGCCTGCGACAGTTCGAGCACCCAGGGCTCGATGCGCTCGGGCCGGGCCTGTTCGATCAGGTCCAGCGCGCCCGTCCAGCCGGCGATGCCGGGGTAGTTCAGGTTGCCGGTTTCCAGCCGCCGCGCGTCGCTGGTGTCCGACACCGCCGCCTGCCATTGCAGACCGGACTTGTCCAATGTGGTCACGCCAGACGGGCCGATGTAGAACGGGTCCAGCGCATCGAGCAGCCGTGACGACACGTGCAGCAGCCCCACGCCCAGCGGACCCAGCATGCCCTTGTGCGCACCGCATGCAAAGGCGTCGACGTGCCAGTCGTCCACCTGCGCGCGCAGCAGGCCGGCGCCCTGGATCCCGTCCACAACCAGCCAGATGCCGCGCTCCGCGCAGCGGCGCCCTAATTCCTGGATGTCGATACGCAGGCCCGTGCCGTACTGCACCCACGACACCGCGATCAATCGCGTGCGGGCGTCCACGTGCTGCCAGAGGTCATCGACCGTGAAGCGATGCGCGCGCGCCTGCGCCACGCGCACCTGCACGCCTCGGCGCCGCAAGTTCAGCCACGGCAAGGCGTTTGACGGATGTTCCTGATCGTCGACGATCAGGTTGTCTCCCTCCTTCCACGCCAGTCCCTGCGCGACCGTGTTCAATCCCTCGGTGGTGTTCTTGGTGAACGCCAGCCGGTGCGCGTCGCCGCCGATCAGCCGGGCCAGCCGCACGCGCAAGGCGTCGGCATCGCGCAGCCATTGCGGCTTGTCGCTGCGAGCATGCGTGATGCCGTCGAAGAAGTCCGCCACCGCGGCCGCCACGCGCGGGGACAAGGGGCTGGTGTACGCGATGTTGGCGTACGCCTTGTCGCGCGTGATGGGAAACAACTGTCTGAATTCGTCCTGCCAAGTCATGCGCAACCCACTCCGCCAGACCATCTGGCATGCGGGCATTCTAGGTATATGACGCGCATCTGGATAAGGCTTAGTTTTCATATTGATATGAGTATTAAGTCGCTCGGCAAACCGTGGCCCACCCATAGAATTCGTGCCTCTCTTGCACACAACAATCATGGGAACAGCATGCGTTTGATTCATCTATTCAAGGCCGCGGGCGTGGCCGCCGCGATCGCGCTGGCCGGTGCATCGCAAGCCGGCACGGTTGACACCATCAAGAAGCGCGGCGAACTGGTGTGCGGCGTCAGCCAAGGCTCGGCAGGCTTGTCGATTGCCGACAAGCAAGGCCGCTGGACCGGCCTTGACGCCGACCTGTGCCGCGCGCTGGCCGCCGCCGTGCTCGGCGATCCGGAAAAGACCCGCTTCGTGCCGCTGAGCTCGCAGCAACGCTTTCCGGCGCTGCAGTCCGGCGAGATCGACGTGCTGAACCGCAACACCACCATCACCTCGGGCCGCGACGCCGGGCTGGGCATCGCGTCCGCCGGCATCGTGTTCTACGACGGCCAAGGCTTCCTCGTGCCGCGCAAGCTGGGCGTCAAGAGCGCCACCGAACTGGAAGGCGCGCAGGTCTGCGTGCAGCCCGGCACGGTGAATGAACAGAACCTGGTCGACTACTTCAAGAAGAACAAGCTCAGCTATCGCCCGGTCGTCATCGAGAACCTGGTCGAACTTGAACAGGCCTTCTACGCCGGACGCTGCGACGTCTACCTGTCGGATGCCTCCACGCTGGCCGCCAGCCGCGCCGCACGCGCCAGCAAGCCGGACGACTTCGTCATCCTGCCCGAGCGCATCAACAAGTCGCCGCTCGGCCCCTTCGTGCGCCAGGACGACCCGAACTGGGCCGCCATCGTGCGCTGGACGGTCAACGCGCTGGTCGCCGCCGAAGAGCTGGGCATCACGGCCAAGAACGCCGATAGCCAGGCGCAAAGCACCGACGCGCAGGTGCGCCGCCTGCTTGGCGTGGACCCCGGCATCGGCAAAAGCTTCGGCCTGGACGAAACCTGGGCCAAGCAGGCGATCAAGGCCGTGGGCAACTACGGCGAGGTGTGGGACCGCAACCTGGGCGCCGCCACGCCGCTCAAGCTGGAACGCGGCTTGAATGCGCAATGGAACAAGGGCGGCCTGCTGTACTCGCCGCCGTTCCAGTGATGCGTATCGCTCGACTTCTGCCGCACGGCTTGCCATGACCGCCACCACGCTCCCGTTCCCGTTGACTGCCCCGTGGCGCCGCTGGCTGCCAGCGCTGGCGTGGATCCTGGGACTGGGCAGCTTGGCCGCCATTCTGGTGCTGCACATCGAATCGGTGCAGGCGGCGCGCGGTATCCACGGCGGATTCGGCTTTCTCTTTCATCCGGCGGGATTCCGCATCTCCGAAAGCCTGCTCAATGTCACGCCGGAAGATCCCTACTGGATGTCCCTCGCGGCAGGACTGGTCAATACGCTGACCGTCGCCGTGGTGGCGATTCCGCTGGCGACCATCCTGGGCGTGGGCCTGGGATTGCTGGGGTTGTCGTCCAACTTGCTGGCGGCGCGAACTGCCGCCCTTGTCATCGCCCCGCTGCGCAACACCCCCGTGCTGTTGCAGCTGTTCGTCTGGTATGGACTACTGCTGCGACTGCCCGACCTGCGCCAGGCCTGGTCGCCGCTGCCTTCCGTGCTGCTGTCCAATCGCGGCTTGGCCTTGCCCGCGCTGCATGGCTGGTTGCCCTATGCGGGTGTGGCCCTGGCCGCGCTGGCGCTGGGCTGGCGCGCGCGCCGCCGCTGGTCCGGTTCGGCGCAGGCCCCCGCATTCGCTGCCGCATCAACTGCGGTGTTAGCCGCCGCCGCGATCGCGTGGACGCTATTGCCGTCCATGCAGATCGACCTGCCCGTCAAGCGCGGGCTCGGCTTGCACGGCGGCTGGCAACCCAGCATCGAGTTCGCCGCCTTGACCATCGCCCTCGTGGTCTTTCACGCCGCCTACATTGCCGACATCGTGCGCGGCGCGGTCCGTGCCGTGCCCGTGGGACTGGTCGAAGCGGGCCAGGCCATGGGCCTGACGCCACTCAAGGTGCTGCGGCTGGTGATCGCGCCCTACGCCACGCGCGTCGCATTACCGCCCTACGCCAACCAATGCCTGGCGCTCGTCAAGAACAGCACGCTCGCCATTGCGATCGGCTACCAGGAACTGATGGCCGTCATCAACACCGCCATCACGCAAACTGGGTTGGCGCTGGAAGGCATTACGCTTGCGGTGGCCATTTACCTGACGCTGGCGCTCTGCCTGGGCGGCGGGCTGTCCGCCTGGAATGCGCGCCATACGCGGCACGGCCCAGGCGATACGCACGGGGCGCGGCTGGGTGACCGCGCGTTCTGGAATGCAGCCGGCGGCAAGGCCAGAACGCTGCGCGGCCAAGCGGTGTCGGCCGTCCTGACATTGCTGCTGGTGGCCGTGGCCTGGTCGCTGCTGGACTGGGCCGTGCTGCGTGCCGTGTGGTCGGGCGACCCGATGACCTGCGCAGATATGACGGGAGCCTGCTGGGCCGCCGTCAGCGAAAACCTGCCGCTGTTGTTCTACGGCACCATGTCCGAAGCGCACCGGGGGCCCGCGCTGGTGGCGTGCCTGGCGCTCCTGGCCGCCATTGCCGTCGCCCTGGGCGCACGCCGCATGCCGCCGCACCTGCGCATTGCCCTGTTAACCACACTGTTTGGCGTTGCCGCGGCCGCGCTGACCGGCTGGCCGTGGGGCGGCGACTTCATCGGCCCCCAACGCTGGGGCGGATTGCTCGTCACGTTGATCCTGGCAATCGCGGCGCTGGTCGCGGCCGTGCCGCTTGCCTTTGCGCTCGCCCTGCTTCGCCGGTCCGGCAGCCCTGCCGGTTCATTGGCCGCCGCCGGTCTGATCGAAGCGGTGCGCGGTGTGCCGCTGGTGACGCAGCTGCTGTTCGCGTCCTTTGTGCTGCCCATGCTGCTGGGCGGCGGTGTGTCGAAGTTCAGCATGGCGTTGACTGCGCTGACCTTGCATACCGCGTGTGTGCTGGCCGAAGTACTGCGCGGCGCACTGCAGGCGATTCCTCCTGGGCAAATGATGGCCGCACGCGCATTGGGAATGCGTCCCGCGCTTGCCTATGCGTGCGTGATCTGGCCGCAGGCCCGCCGCATTGCCGCACCCGCCGCGCTGGGCGTCTTTGTCGGCGCGATCAAGGACACGTCGCTCGTCAGCATCATTGGCGTGTTTGACGTGCTGGGCGCTGCCAAGGCGGTGGTTGCGGGAACCGATTGGCGGCCCTATCACGTCGAGGTCTATCTGGCGGTGGCGCTGTTGTATCTGTCCGCCAGTCTGGCGTTGTCGCGGGTTGCGCGCCGCATGGAAGGGCGCAGCTGAAATTGGCGGAAGGCCGGACACGAACCGTATGCCCGGCATCAAAGCATTCCGAACGCGGGCCGCATGTAAGTCCTTTCGGGCGCGGTTTAGGAGTTGCGCCAAGGACGAGGTGCCGACCCTGACGGAACAACCGGAATCGCCAAAAGAATCAGCCGCCCGACCCGCTCCCGATTCCGCCATTTACCGCGCTGATGCGCTGCAGCCATGCCGGTCGAGGCGCCGCGTCCAGCCAGTTCTTGACGATCAATCCCAGCTCCGTATCGCCGGCGATACGCAAGCGGCGCTGAAAGAACAAGGTATCGGCATCGGTTTCCGCGCGCATCAGCGCCAGAAAGTCGGCCAGCTTTGCACCCAGTTCCAGTTCGGCGGCGCCAGCTTGCGGCCCGTTGTTCCACAGCGGCCGGAACGCGCCGTCGCGCACCACGAAGCTGCTGCGCAATCCCAGGTCTTCGACGGTGATGGCAAACGTGCGTCCGTTCAGCTCTGCCGGCGGCTCCAGCCACTTGAGCCGGCGGGCAAGTTCAAGTCCCGCGACAAAATGCAGGGACACGAAGGGTCCCGGCACGCGCTTGCCCAGCTTGGCCAGCATGGGCGGTAGATTCAGGGCTGCGCTCATGCGGCGGCCTCCTGCAGGCCGATGCCGGCCTGCCCGTAGTAGTAACCATTGCAGCGGCCGATTCCCGCGGGCGGCGACACCGGCTCGGGCTTGACGCCTTGGCGCGTAGCGTCCAGTGCCGCAATCGCTTCCAGCGTGCCCGCTGATTGCGGGCTGATGCGCAGGACGTCGACGCCCATGCCCACCAGTTCGGGCGCTTCGGACAACAAGTCCAGGCACGCCGCCGATTGGACCTGGATGCCATTGATGCCCAGGAATTCGCGGGATTCTCGGGTGCGCATGTCCAGGCCGTCTGGATGCTCGATGCAGCGGAAGCCACAGTCGTCTTTCTTCAGGCGGAAGTGCCGCGCCGTGAAGCAGCGCGCCGAAAACGCCAGCGCCATCCTGCCCCACACCATGACTTCCGCCTGCATGCCGGGGGGACGCTCGCGCAGCAACTGTTCCAACGTGGGCCCGTCCATTTCGAGCGGAGCGACAAAACGCACGGCGCCGCGGCTGGCCAGCCAAGTCAGCGTGCCGCCGTGATAGGCGTTGACGTGCGGGCCAGCAACAAAGCCGCGGCCGCTCAGATGGCGTACCGCGCCCAGTTCGCCGGCCTCGACCATGAAATCCTGCTGCTCGCACAGCTTTTTAAGGGCGCTGGCCTCGGCGCCGGTCTCGATCAATGTGCGGCCCGACAGCACGACCGTCTTGCCCACCGCGCGCAGATCACGCGCCAGTTCAAGCCAATCGTCGGCGCGCAGCTCATGACGCCGGCTACAGACCGTCTCGCCGATGTAAACGATGTCCGCCGGGCTTTCCGCGACGGCGGCGTAAAAATCCATGGTGCGCTGGCGCGGCCAGTAATACAGCAAGGGGCCGATGGAAATCTGGAATGGGATGGAGGTCATTTCCATGGACGTTCGAAAGCGCCTTGTGTGACTTGTGAACCCTCGGCATGGCGCGCCAGCATGGCGTTCCATTCGGGGCGCGGAGAAAAGCGCGACGCGTCCGCGTGCACGCTGTCCAGCGCCGCGCGCAGCGTGGACACCACCTGCGTGACATACGCCGGACTACGCTGGCGCCCTTCGATCTTGATGGCGGACACGCCCATCTCGGCCAGCTTGGGCAACAGGCCGATGGCGTTCAGGCTGGTGGGTTCTTCAAGCGCGTGGTCGGCTTGCCCGTCCACTTCGAACCGGCCCTTGCACAGCGTGGGGTACGCAGCCGGTTCGCCGGGTTCGTAGCGGTCGATGAGAATGCCGGACAGGCGCGCATCCATGCGGCCGTCTTCTTCGACCCAGCGCACCGCGTGCGCGGGCGAACAGACGCCCTTGTTGTTGGGAGAATCGCCGGTGGCGTATGACGACAGCAGGCAGCGCCCTTCGGCCATGACGCACAGGCTGCCAAAACCAAAGACCTCGACCTCGACACTGACGTTGGCGCAAATGCGCGCGATTTCCGTCAATGTCAGCACGCGTGGCAACACCACGCGGCGGATGCCGAACTGTTCCTTCATGAGCTCGATGGCGTCAGTATGGGTGGCCGACCCCTGCACCGACAGATGCAGGCGCAGATCGGGATAGCGGTCGCTGGCGTAGGCCAGGAGGCCCGGATCGGCCATGATGACGGCGTCGGCGCCAAGGTCATGGGCGGCGTCGACGGCAGCCCGCCATTCCGCCATACGACCTGCCTGCACAAACGTGTTGATGGCGAACAGCACATGCCGGTTGTGGCGATGCGCCAGTTCGACGCCCGCGCGGATGTCCGCTTCGGTGAAATTGAGCCCGGCAAAGTTGCGGGCATTGGTGGCGTTCTTGAGCCCGAGATAGACGGTGTCGGCGCCCGCTTCAATCGCCGCTTTCAAGGCGGCCAGACTGCCTGCCGGGGCCACGAGCTCTATGGGAGAGGTTCGAGTTTGCATGACGGCCAGTCTATGGGCCGCCCGTCCCCCGGGCCTTGTCGAAAATCAAACGGCGCGGCGCGCGCGGCGCCTTTTTTTAGGACTATTCCTCGGTGTACAAGCCGCGTTCCACGGCATACACCGCGACCTGCACGCGACTGGTCAGATTGAGCTTTTTCAGTACGTTCTGCACATGGATCTTGACGGTGCTTTCGCTGACATCCAGTTCGCGCGCAATGACCTTGTTGCTGGCCCCGCGTGCCAGCCACTGCACGATCTGCGTTTCGCGCGCGGTGAGGCGGTGGCGCTCGGCCGTGCCGGGCGGCGGCGGCGTCTGGCTGGCCTGTCCGCGAAACTGTTCGACCAGCTTGGCCGTCATGCTGTCCGCAATGACGGCTTCGCCGTTGGCGGCGCGGCGGATGGCGGCCACCAGCGCGTCCGCGTCGATGTTCTTGACGAGATAACCGCGCGCGCCGTCGCGCAGCGCCTGGCCAAGCTCGTCGGCTTCTTCTGACACGGTCAGGATGATGACCGCGCAGTTGGGTAGATCTTGCGTCAGGAGTTGCAGCGTTTCCAGCCCCGACAGGCCGGGCAGGTTCAGGTCCAGCAGCACGACGTCAGGTTTGAGTTCCTGGGCGCGCTTCAGGCCTTCGACACCGTCCCCCGCCTCGGCCACGACCTCGAAGTCGGGCTGGCGCTGCAACAGCAGGCGGACACCGGAGCGGAACAGGGTGTGGTCGTCGATGAGCAGGATTCGGATGGTCATGATGGGCGAGGATGTCAGGCGGCCTGGCGCTCGGCGCCAGGCAAGGTGAGCGCCACGCGCGTGCCGGCGCCGGGCTGCGATTCGAGTTTTATCACGGCGCGCATCCGGGCGGCGCGCTCGCGCATGATGTGCAGGCCAACATGGGATTCGCCCCGGTCGGCAACGTCGGCCGGGTCGTACCCCTGGCCGTCGTCAGCGATCAGCAGGGTGAAGTCCCGGCCATTTTCCACGGCGATGCGCACGCGGCTGGCCTCGGAATGCTTGCGCACATTGGACAGCGCTTCCTGCAGGATGAACAGCACCTGCAACTGCTGCTCGGGCTGCAGCTGCGCGCCTTCACCCTGGCTGAAGGTCAGTTCGGTTTCAATGGAGGTCTGGCGGCGGAAACGGGCAACCGTGTCTTCAATGGCGGCCTGCAGGTCGCCCTGCGACAGCTTGCTGCGGAAGTTGGTCAGGAGCTCGCGCACGTCCTGGTAGCTTTCGTCCACGCCGGTGCGCAGGAGCGGCAGGATTTCGCTGACCTCTTCTTCGTCGCCGCGCTTGATGGCGGCATCCAGCATCTGCAGTTGCAGGTTCAGGAAGTTCAGTCCTTGCGCGAGGCTGTCGTGCAGACCCTGGGCCACCAGCCCGCGCTCTTGCACCACGGCCAGCTGGCGCGCCTGCGCGCTCAGGCGCCGGTTGTCCAGCGCCACGCCCAGGTGCTGGCCCAGCGTTTCCAGGAGCTGCGACTCCGACGCCAGCAAGCGGCGCTGCGTGCGGAAATGCAGCGAATACGAGCCGAGGACTTCGTCGCGCGTCACGATGCGGAACACCGCCACGCTGGCAAAGCCGTCCCGCTGGCAGTTCAGGTCCAGGTCCGGCGGCGACTGGCGGAAATCCTGGATGACGATGACACCGGCCTGACGGGTGGCGACGCCGCAATAGCAGTCGTCAACCTTCATGCAGTGTTCGGATTCGACCAGTTCGTCGGACAGCCCCACCGACACCACGAGGTTGAGCTTTTCGTTGTTGGGATCCAGCGCGCGGATGCTGCCCGCGTCCGCATCGAACTGCAGCATGACCCGGCGCAGGAAGCCATCGCACATGGCCTCGATCTCGTTGGGCTGGTTCAGGAACGCGGCCATGTCGTATAGCGCCCCGATGTCGCGGTTCTGCGCGGCAAGCTGCGCCGTCTTCTGTTCGACCCGCTGCTCCAGGCTGGTGTACAGGTCTTGAAGCTCGTCCGCCATGCGGTTGTAGCCGCGGGCCAGCACGCCGAACTCGTCCTGGCTTTCCACGGGCAGGCGGGTGCTGAACTCGCGGTCGGCCATGCGCTGCAGGCCGTCGCGCAGCCGCAGCACGGGCGAAATGATCCACAAGTACAGCAGGTAGATCATGGCCAGCGTGCCCGCGCTGGCAATCGCCGCAAGCACGCCCTGCGACAGGCGCAGCGACGTGGTCTTGCCGGCGTTGTCCTGTTCGATCATGCGGACCAGTGTATCGGCGCGGGCCACGAACTCGGGCAGCGTTTCCAGGTAACTTGACGCGTCCGGCTGGCCGATGGAACGCAGGGCTGCGGGCTTCATGATGTCGCGCCAGTACGCGGCCACGTCGTGCCACTGGGCGCGGATGGCGTTGTCGTTGGGAATGAAAAGCGGCCGCGCGGGATTGCCCCGTGCCAGCCGCGCAATGGTCTCGTCCAGGATGGTGACCTGTTCCGTGGTGCGCACTTCGCGGCCGGCTTGCGGCCGCATCAGTTCGACGGCGACGCGATTGGCCCGCATCCGCAGGCTGCCGGTGTCGTTGATGGCGGCGCCCGCGCCTTCCAGTTGCCAGGACAGCCACAACGTCCAGCTCACCATGGACAGCACGACGATCAGCGCCAGCAAGGAACTGGCCACGATGCGCGTGGACAGGCGGTGCCGGGGCGACGGCAGCGCGTCGGATTGGGCGGCGGTATCTGTGGACTTCATGAATGTCGAGGCAGGAAGCGCATTTCGGATGTCAGTGTAGTCGCTTCCCGCCGCCTTCCCGGCGCGCACGTGCCCGTTCTGTCACGCCCGCAATCAAACCAGTCCAAGGGTGCGGCACAGAAAGTCCGCAACCTTTGCAGGTTCGTTCAGCGGCAGGCAGGGCAATGCAATGTCAAGCGGCGCGTCGGTCACGACCGCCAGGAAGGTGGGGTCTTCGATGTGCAGTGGCGGCTTGCCGAGCGCCGGGCGGTAGACCTCGATGCGCGGAATCGCCGCCTGCTTGAAGCCTTCGACCAGCACGAGATCGGCAGGCGACAGCCGCGCCAGTTGCGCCTCCAGGGTGGGTTCCGGCGCGTCGCGCAGTTCATGCACGATGGCGTACCGGATCGGCGAGGCGATCATGACTTCTTGCGCGCCGGCAGTGCGAAAGCGCGCGCTGTCCTTGCCCGGCGGCTCCATTTCAAAGTCGTGATGGCTGTGTTTGATGACGCTCACGCGCAGGCCGCACGCGCCAAGCAGCGGCAACATCGCTTCGATCAGAGTGGTTTTGCCGCTGCCAGAGCGGCCGGCGATACCGAATACGGGAGTCATACGAGGGCGGGTTCCGTCAGCAAGGGACATACGATGGGCAGAAACGTGTCCGCCCGCGGGGAGTATGCCAGCAAAGCGCCCGCCACCAGGTCAAAGTACCAGCCGTGCAGCGACAGGCTGCCCGCGTCGACCGCCCGCCGCACGAACGGCAGGTCTTCCAGATTGCGCAGCGAGATCAGGATGGAGGCCTGTTCGCACGCGCGCCGGCGCTCTTCTTTCGAGGCATCCGGCAGTTGCCGCAGCACCTGCTCGCGCGCCGGTTCGGCGATGTCCATCCAGCGCCCCAGATAGTCGGTTTCGCCATCGCGGCGAATGCCGCGTTCCATCAGGGCGCGGATGCCGCCGCATTGCGCGTGGCCCAGCACGATGATGCGGCAGACCTGCAATTGCTCGACCGCGAACTGGATGGCCGCCAGCACGCCCTGCAGTCCACGGTCCTTGCTGCACGGCGGCACCAGATTGGCCACATTGCGTACGGTGAAGATGTCGCCGGGGTCGCAGCCCAGCAACATGGCCGGATCCACCCGCGAATCGCAGCAGCCGATCAAGAGCGTGCTGGGATGCTGGCCGTCGCGCAGGTTGCGGTACAGCGATGGCGCGTCTTCGTAGTATTGCTGCTGAAAGCGCTGGAAGCCGCCGACGAGTCGTTCAAGGTCTTGCATGTCAGCCTCCCGTTTGCGCCATGAAGCGCACGATGCGTTCGGGGCGGGCGTTGAAGTCATGGCGTTCCGGCTTGGCCGCGATGCCCGCCTGGATGGCCTGGATGAGGTCGGCGTCGCTGGCGCCCGCGCGCAGCAGGTGTCCGAGGGGCACCTGGTCTTCCTGACCCAGGCACAAATACAAGGTGCCGTCCACGCCCAGCCGCACGCGGTTGCAGGTGGCACAGAAATGGCGCGACATGGGCGTGATGACGCCCAGCACGGGCGCGCCCTGCCCGCTTGTCCAGTAACGCGCCGGGCCGTTGCGCGATTCCGCCAGCGACGGCACCAGACCCGCGGCGGCCGCCAGGCGCGCGCCCATCGCATTCAGGTCGGTATGTGCGAACCCGCGGCCGCATTCGCCCATGGGCATCGGTTCGATCAGCCGCAGCACGAAGCCCTGCTCCACCGCATAGGACAGCAGGCGGCGGACTTCGGATTCGGGCGTGGCGGCATGCACCACGCTGTTCAATTTGATCGGCGAAAATCCGGCTTGGCGCGCCGCCGCCAGGCCGGCCAGCACCGAATCCAGACAGTCTCGCCCGGTGATCTGCGAAAACGCCGCAGCGTCCAGCGTGTCCAGGCTGATATTCAGACGGCTCACGCCGGCCGCGCGCAGCGACTGCGCATGGCGCACAAGCTGGGTGGCATTGGTGGAGACGGACAGGTCGCGCAGTCCGGGCATGGCGGCAATGGTGGCGGCCAGCCCGGCCACGCCCTTGCGTAATAGCGGTTCGCCGCCGGTGAGCCTGACCTTGGCCACGCCCAGGCCAACGAACAGCCCAACCAACCGGGCCATTTCGTCGTGGGACATCCAGTTGGCCGGCGTCTCGAAGCCCTTGAAGTCCTTGGGCAGGCAGTAGCTGCACCGCAGGTCGCAGCGATCGGTCACCGAGACCCGCAGATAGTCGATGCGGCGGCCAAAGCCGTCCGCCAATTCGGCAGGGGCTGGCTCGTCCATCATGCGGTGCTCCCGGCGAAGACGCGTTCGGGTTCCCCATCGTCCAGGTCGATGCCGGAAATCTTGGCCCGCCCCACCAGCAGCTTGGTGTATTGCCGCCAGGCGGTGTCGCGGCTCATGGTGGTGAGCGCCGTGGCAATCTGCTTTTCCACCTGCTCGTACGGCAGCAGCCGGCCTTCGACGCGGCGCGTGACGCGCACGATGTGCAGGCCATGCCGCGTCTGCAGCAATTGCGGCAGCAGCCCGCCCGAAGGCAATGCAAACACCGCGCGTTCGAACTCCGGCACGGTGTCGCCGCGCCCGAGCTGACCCAGGTTGCCGCCCACGGCGGCAGATGGGCAATTGGACTGCTCGCGGGCGACCTCGGCAAACCGCGAGGGGTCGGCCAGCAGCTCGGTCAGCACCACGTTGGCATGCGCCTTCAGCATGTCCAGGTTCACGTCGGGCGTGACCTGGAACAGGATGTGGTCGGCCTCGACCAGTTCACCCACCATGAAGCGTTCGGGGTGCATCTGGTAGAAGCGCCGGCACGCCGGGTCGTCGGCTTCAGGCGCGGGGGCCTGGCTGGCGAGCAACGCGCCGATGGCGCTTTCCTCGTCGGACACATCCAGGCCTTGCCGGCCGGCCTCGTCCAGCAGGACGCGCCGCAGCACCAGGGCCGTGACGGCCTCGCGCATGGGATTGCCGGCCTCGGCGTGCAAGGGAAGTTCACGTTCCAGATCCGCGTCATTCAGTTCGACGCCATTGACGATGACAGGCATGTTCGGCTCCTAGGAGGGTGGATCAGCGCGGACGGACGAGCTGCCAGGCGCGACCCAGGTAGCCGATCGACGCGAAGCCGCTCCACACGTGCACCAGGCGGGTGAACGGGAAGATCACGAAGAGCGTGAGGCCCATGAACAGGTGCGCCTTGAAGAGCAGCGGCACGCCGGCGATGTAGCTGGCGGCGTCGCCCTGGAACGTGACGATGTGCTGCGCCCAGGTCATCAGGTGCACCATCATTTCGCCGTCCATGTGACCGGCCGACAGCACGATCGTGGACAGGCCCAGCAGCAGGGTCACCAGGATCCAGAGCAGCAGGATCTTGTCGCCCGGCCGGGTGGCGTGCGCGATACGCGGATCGGTCAGGCGACGATGAATCAGGATCAGAAGGCCGATCAGGCACAGTCCGCCCATCACGCCGCCGGCCACCATGGCGACCATCTGCTTGAGCGAGTGCGAGACGCCCAGCGTGTCCCACACGACGACGGGCGTGAGCAGGCCCGCCATGTGCCCGAAGAAAAGGCCGATGATGCCGATGTGAAAGAGGATGTTGCCCAGCCGCAACTGGCCGCGGTGCAGCAGTTGCGAGCTGTCGGACTTCCAGGTGTATTGCTCGCGTTCAAAGCGCGCCAGGCTGCCGAGCAGGAAGATGGTCAGCGCGATGTACGGATAGATGCCGAAAAGAAACTGGTTCAGGGAGTTCATGATGCGTCGTCCTGGGCATTAATGAGTCGCGGCGGAACGGGGATGGAAGCGCACGGGCTGTGCACCGCCCCCCGAAAACGGCCGCAGCAGCGGTTCCACGCCGTCGGGGCCGGCTCCGAAGGCCTCCATCGCCTCGTCCATGTCGCGCACCGGCGCCTCGGTCTGCACGCGGGGGATCACGCGGGACTGGGCGCGCAGCACGGCGAAGACGCAGGCGTAGGAGCTCTCGCTCTTGGCCAGCCGCGCGCCGATGGCCGCCAGCACGTGGATGGCTTCGTCCAGCAGGTCCTGGGCCGTGCCGGGGTCGATGACCCCCAGGAACTCCAGGAACAGCGGCACGTGGTCCGGCAATTCCGAGACCATCGGCTCGAAGCCGTGATCGCGGTAAGTCTGCAACAGGTCCACCATGGCCTGTCCGCGGTCGCGGCTTTCGCCGTGCACGTGCTCGAACAGGTGCAGGGAATGCGAGCGGTTGCGGTCAAAAGTGGCGACGTAGTTCTCCTGCAGGGGAATCAGGTCGTTCGAGGCCAGGTAGCTCACCAGGGGCTGCAGGGTCTCCTCGGCGTCCGGATAGGCCGCCAGGGCCTCTTCCAGTTCACCCAGATAGTCCAGCAGCTCGGGCTCGGGGTAGCACAGCATGGCGGAAAGCAGTCGGTACAGGCTCATGATGTTTTCCTTTCCTCAGGCCGAAACGGCCTTCTTGCGCGACTTGGGCATTTCGATGAAGATTTCGCTGCCTTGCGGCTTGCGGCCGAACAGGGTGCCTTCCGACACGCCACCCGAGCAGCCGTTGCCGAAAGTGAAGCCGCAGCTGCCCTTCTCGTTGAAGCTGTCCTCGACCACTTCCTTGTGGCTGCTGGGCACGACGAAGCGATCTTCGTAGTTGGCGATGGCCATGATGCGGTACATGTCCTGCACCGTTTCCTCGGTCAGGCCCACCTGATCCAGCAGGGCTGTGTCACGTTCGCCGTGGACGGTCTCGGACCGCTTGAAGGCGCGCATGGCCAGCATGCGTTCCAGGGCCTGCAGCACCGGCGCTTCCTTGCCCGCGGTCAGCAGGTTGGCCAGGTAGCGAACGGGGATGCGCAAGGTCGACACGTCCGGGATCATGCCGCTCTTGCCCACGGTGCGCTGCGGCATCTTGCCCGATTCAGCGGCCGTCTGGATGGGCGACAGCGGCGGGATGTACCAGACCATCGGCAGCGTGCGGTATTCCGGGTGCAGCGGGAAGGCGACCTTCCACTCAACAGCCATCTTGTAGACGGGCGAGTTGCGCGCGGCTTCCAGCCACGATTCGGGAATGCCCTGCTCGCGCGCGGCGGCGATCACCTCGGGCGAATGCGGGTCCAGAAACAGGTCAAGTTGCGATTGGTACAGATCCTGCTCGTTCGCGGTGGACGCGGCGTTTTCGATCTGGTCGGCGTCGTACAGCAGCACGCCCAGGTAGCGGATACGGCCCACGCAGGTTTCCGAGCACACGGTCGGCTGGCCGGCCTCGATGCGCGGATAGCAGAACGTGCACTTCTCGGCCTTGCCGCTGTTCCAGTTGTAGTAGATCTTTTTGTACGGGCAGCCCGAGATGCACATGCGCCAGCCGCGGCACTTGTCCTGGTCGACCAGGACGATGCCGTCGTCTTCGCGCTTGTAGATGGAGCCGGACGGGCAGCTGGCGACACAGGCCGGGTTCAGGCAGTGTTCGCACAGGCGCGGCAGGTACATCATGAAGGTGTTCTCGAAGGTCGAGTACATCTCCTTTTGCACGCCTTCAAACAGGGCGTCACGGCTGCGCGAGCTGAATTCGCCGCCCAAGTCGTCTTCCCAGTTGGGGCCCCAATGGATCTTGTCCATTTTCTTGCCCGTCAGGACCGACACCGGACGCGCGGTGGGCGGCGTTTCCGACAGCGGCGCGTTCTTCAGGTGTTCGTAATCGAAGGTGAACGGCTCGTAGTAGTCGTCGATGGCGGGCAGGTTCGGGTTGGCGAACAGGTTGGCCAGGATGCGCAGCTTGCCGCCTTGACGCGGTTCCAGCTTGCCGGCGGCCGTGCGGCTCCAGCCGCCCTTCCACTTTTCCTGGTTTTCCCATTCCTTCGGATAGCCGATGCCGGGCTTGGTTTCCACGTTGTTGAACCAGGCATACTCGACACCGTCGCGGCTGGTCCAGACGTTCTTGCAGGTGACCGAGCAAGTGTGGCAGCCAATGCACTTGTCCAGGTTCAGCACCATGCCGATTTGGGCGCGTATCCTCATGATTGCTTCTCTTCTTGTTGCAGTTCTTCGACGAGCGGGCCTTCCAGCCAGTCCACCTTTTTCATCTTGCGCACGACCACGAATTCGTCGCGGTTGGCGCCCACGGTGCCGTAGTAGTTGAAACCGTAGGCCTGCTGGGCATAGCCGCCGATCATGTGCGTGGGCTTGAGCACCGTGCGCGTAACCGAGTTGTGGATGCCGCCGCGCTTGCCGCTGGTTTCAGCGCCCGGCACGTTCACGATCTTTTCCTGTGCGTGGTACATCAGGCACATGCCGACCGGAACGCGCTGGCTCACGACCACCCGGGCGGTCAGCGTGCCGTTGACGTTGAACACTTCGACCCAGTCGTTGTCGACCAGACCGGCCTGCTTGGCCTCGGCTTCGGACACCCACACGTGGGGACCGCCGCGGCTCAGGGTCAGCATGCGCAGGTTGTCCGAATAAGTGCTGTGGATGCCCCACTTCTGGTGCGGCGTGATCCAGTTCAGGACCAGTTCCTTTTCGCCGTTCGGGTACTTGCCCAGCATGGGCGCAACCGTCTTGGTGTCGATGGCGGGCTTGTACACGCACGAGCCTTCGCCAAAGTCCAGCATCCAGCGGTGGTCCTGGTAGAACTGCTGGCGGCCCGTCAGGGTGCGCCATGGGATCAGTTCATGGACGTTGGTATAGCCGGCGTTGTAGCTGACTTCTTCGCTTTCCAGGCCGGACCAGGTGGGCGCCGAGATGATCTTGCGCGGCTGCGCCTGAATGTCGCGGAAGCGGATCTTGTCGTGCTCGCGGCCGACCGCCAGGTGCGTGTGGTCGCGGCCGGTGATCTTGCCCAGCGCTTCCCAGGCCTTGACCGACACGTGGCCGTTGGTTTCGGGCGCGAAAGTCAGGATCATTTCGGCCGCGTCGATCGCGGTGTCCAGGCGCGGACGGCCCTGGCTGACGCCGGTCTCGGTGACGCTGTCGTTGATGCCGGCCAGCTCGTGGACCTCGTGCTGGGTATTCCAGTTGATGCCCTTGCCGCCGTTGCCCAGCTTGTCCAGCAGCGGACCCACCGACGTGAACTTGCGGTAGATGTCGTTGTAGTCGCGTTCGACCACCGTCATGGACGGCGCCGTCTTGCCGGGGATCAGGTCGCACTCGCCCAGCTTCCAGTCCTTGGGTTCAAAGGCCTGGCCGAGCTCTCCCGGGGTGTCGTGCATCAGCGGGGTCAGGACCAGATCGCGGCGCTTGCCGAGGTACGGGCCGCCGATGTCGCTGAACTTCTTGGCCAGCAGCTTGTAGATTTCCCAGTCGGTCTTGCTTTCCCAGAGCGGCTGAACAGCTTCGCTGAGCGGGTGGATGAAAGGGTGCATGTCGGACGTGTTGAGGTCGTCCTTTTCGTACCAGGTGGCCGTGGGCAGCACGATGTCGCCATACAGGCACGTGGTGCTCATGCGGAAGTCCAGCACGGTAAGCAGGTCCAGCTTGCCTTCGGCCGCGTCGTCCTCGTAGGTGACTTCGGTGGGCTTGATGGCGTCGGCTTCGTCGCCGAACACGGCGTTCTGCGTGCCCAGCAGGTACTTCAGGAAGTACTCGTGGCCCTTGCCGCTGGAGCCAAGGATGTTGGAGCGCCACACGAACATGTTGCGCGGGAAGTTGGCGGGATCGTCCGGGTTTTCGCAGGACATGCGCAGTTCGCCCGACTTCATCATCTCAACCGCGTGGGCGACGGGGTCCTTGCCCAGGCTGTCGGCCTGCGCCACCACATCCAGCGGATTGGTGCGCAACTGCGGCGCCGACGGCAGCCAGCCCATGCGCTCGGCGCGGGCGTTCAGGTCGATCATGCTGAGTTCGCCGTACTTGGCGCGGTCCGCGGTGGGGCCGAGCACTTCCTGCACGTTCAGCTTTTCGTGGCGCCATTGGCTGGTGTGGGCATAGAAGAACGAGGTGCCGTTCATCTGGCGCGGCGGGCGGACCCAGTCCGAAGCGAAAGCCAGGGGCGCCCAACCGAACTGCGGGCGCAGCTTTTCCTGGCCCACATAGTGCGCCCAGCCGCCGCCGCTCTTGCCGACGCAACCGCACATCATCAGCATGTTGATGATGCCGCGGTAGATCATGTCCATGTGGTACCAGTGGTTCAGGCCGGCGCCGACGATGACCATGGACTTGCCTTCGGTGTCGTGCGCGTTCTGGGCGAATTCGCGCGCCACCTGGATGACCTGCGCGCGCGGCACGCTGGTGTGCTTTTCCTGCCAGGCGGGCGTGTAGGGAACGTCGTCGTCGTACGAGGACGCGACGTTGCCGCCGCCCAGGCCGCGGTCAAGGCCGTAGTTGGCCATCTGCAGGTCATACACGGTGGCGACCAGCGCCTCAGTGCCGTCCGCCAGGCGGATGCGGCGGGCGGGCACGTTGCGCACCAGGAGTTCGTCGTGTTCGCTGCCGAAGTACGGGAAGCCCACGCCGACCACCTCGTCCGACTGGCCCAGCAGGGTCAGCGTCGGGACGATCTCGCGGCCCGAGCCGCCGTCCTTGGATTCGAGGTTCCAGCGGCCGACCTTTTCGCCGTCGTTGACAGCGCCCTCGCCCCAGCGGAAACCGATGCTGCCGTTGGGCGCCACCAGATCGCCGGTGGACTCGTCCAGCACCAGCGTCTTCCAGTCGGGGTTGTTCTGTTCGCCGAGCCCGTTGTCGAGCTGCGAGGCGCGCAGGAAGTGATCAGGCGCGTAGAAGCCGTCGCGCTCCTTGAGCTGCACCAGCATCGGCATGTCGGTGAAGCGGCGCACGTAGTCCGTGAAGTAGGCCGACTTGCCCGAAAGGTGGAATTCCTTGAGGATGACGTGGCCCATGGCCATGGCGAGCGCGGCGTCAGTGCCCTGCTTGGGGGCCAGCCAGATGTCGCCGAACTTGACCATTTCGCCGAAGTCGCTGGACACGGCCACGGTCTTGGTGCCTTTGTAGCGGACTTCGGTGTAGAAGTGCGCGTCCGGGGTGCGGGTTTGCGGGACGTTCGAGCCCCAGACCATCAGGTAGGTGGAGTTGTACCAGTCGGCCGATTCGGGCACGTCGGTTTGTTCGCCCCAGATCTGGGGGCTGGCGGGGGGAAGATCGCAGTACCAGTCGTAGAAGCTGAGGCAGGCGCCGCCCAGCAGGCTCAGGTAGCGGGCGCCGGCAGCGTAGCTGACCATGGACATGGCGGGAATCGGCGAGAACCCGATCACACGGTCCGGACCGTACTTCTTGATGGTGAGCGCGTTGGCGGCGGCAATGATTTCCGTGGCGGTGTCCCAATCGGCGCGGACGAAGCCGCCCAGGCCGCGCACCGACTTGTAGCGCTTGGCGCGCTTGGGATCCTGGCTGATCCATTCCCAAGCTGCGATGGGGGCCATGGTCTTGCGGGCTTCGCGCCACATTTCGATCAGGCGGCCGCGGATCATGGGGTACTTCACGCGCTGCGCCGAGTACACATACCAGCTGTACGAGGCGCCGCGGGGACAGCCGCGCGGCTCATGATTGGGCAGATCGGGACGGGTGCGGGGGTAGTCGGTCTGCTGGGTTTCCCAGGTGATCAGACCGTTCTTGACATAGACCTTCCAGGAGCAGGAGCCGGTGCAGTTCACGCCGTGGGTGGAACGCACCACCTTGTCGTGCTGCCAGCGGGCGCGGTAGGCGTTCTCCCACTTGCGGTCCTCGTTGACGGTTTCGCCGTGACCGTTCGCGAAGGTGGACTTCACCCGCGACATGAACTTCAACCGGTCCAGAAAATGACTCATTGTGTTTCTCCAAGAACGCCGGCCTGGCCGGCGCGTACTGCGATCAATGCTGTTGAAGCAACTTTAGGTCTGGGCTGTATGGCGGACCATTCGCCGGTGGCACAACCCGGGTTCGGCAGAGTGACTAGTTACCGGGGTAGGCCGAACTAGTCGTGCCGCGCCGGCGGGGCTGCACACCCAGCCGGCGATCAGGCCATCAGCAAGGCACGGGCGCGTTGCGGCGCGCGTAGTACCACCAGGTGATCACCATGCAGGTGGCGTAAAAGCCGATGAAGCAAAACAGCGCGGTCTGGACGCTGCCCGTCATGTCGAGCGACGTGCCGAAGCTGCGCGGGATGAAGAAGCCGCCGTAGGCCCCGATGGCGCCGGAAAAGCCCAGCACCGCGGCCGATTCCTTGGCCGCTTCCGCCATGGCCTGCTTTTGCGCGGCCGGGCCCTTGCCCTGCGCGGCCTGCGTGCGTTCACGCAGGAAGATCACGGGGATCATGCGGAACGTCGAGCCATTGCCCAGGCCGGTCAGCGCGAACAGCACGATGAACATGGCGAGGAACCCATTGAAGTCGCCCAGGCGGCCTTCGCCCGGCAGGAACACCATGACGCCCGCCACGGCGGCGATCATGGCCGCGAAGGTGAACAGCGTGACCCGGGCGCCGCCCAGCTTGTCGGACACCCAGCCGCCCAGCGGACGCGTCAGCGACCCGACCAGCGGTCCCAGGAAGGCGTACGCCATGGGGTTGACCGTGGGGAACAGCGTCTTGGTCAGCATCGCGAAGCCCGCCGAGAAGCCGATGAACGACCCGAACGTGCCCACGTACAGCCAGCACATCAGCCAGTTGTGCTTGCGCTTGAAGATGACGGCCTGATCGGCGAACGAAGCGCGCGCATCGGCGATGTCGTTCATGCCGAACCACGCGGCGATGGACGCCAGCGCGATTGGGATCACCCAGATGAAGCCCGCGTTCTGCAGCCACAGGTTCTGCTGCGCGCCATTGGGGTTGATGACTTGGGGCTCGCCGCCGGCGGCGCCGAAGACGCCCATCGTGATGACGACCGGCACGACGAACTGCACCAGCGACACGCCCAGGTTGCCGATCCCGGCATTCAGGCCGGTGGCCAGGCCCTTCTTTTCCTTGGGAAAGAAGAAGCTGATGTTGGCCATGCTGGAGCTGAAGTTGCCGCCGCCCAAGCCGCAGAGCAGCGCCAGGATCAGAAGCGTCGGAAACGAGGTGGTCGGGTCGCGCAGCGCAAAGCCCATGCCCAGCGCCGGAATCAGCAGCGAGGCGGTGGAAATGGCCGTCCACTTGCGTCCGCCGAAGACGGGCACGAGGAACGAGTAGAAGATACGCAGCGTGGCGCCCGACAGCGCGGGCAGCGCCGTCAGCCAGAAGAGCTGGTTCTTGGACAGCATGAAGCCGGCGCGGTCCAGGTTGACCACGACCACGCTCCACAGCATCCAGATGCTGAACGCCAGCATCAGCGCCGGGATCGAAATCCACAGGTTGCGGTTGGCGACGCGCGCGCCGGTCTGTTTCCAGAAGCCGGGATTATCCGGCTCCCAGCGCGCAAGGACTTGAGTGGACATGAGGTTCTCTCAGGATGGTGGGTGGGTCAGGCGGCTTGCTGCCGCGCGATGGCCGCGCTTTCGGGCCGGAAACTGAAGTGCATGAAAATGAGCGAGACGCAGACCGTGCCGTACAGCAGCATGAAGGCGCTGGAGCGGATGCCGGTCAGGTCGAGCAGCACGCCGAACATGATGGGAAGAATGAAGCCGCCCAGGCCGCCAGCCAGCCCGACGATGCCGGACACGGCGCCGATGTTGTCGCTGAACTCGTCAGAAATGAACTTGAAGACGGAGGCCTTGCCGATCGCCATGGCGATGCCGACGATGAACAGCAGGATGGTGAAGGTGACCGGGCCAAGCGCGATGCCGAAGGAACGCGGGCCGCCGGCGGTCATGACGGTGAACTCGGTTTGCGGGTAGCTCAGGAGGAAGAACGCGACCCAGCAGACCCACATCACCCACCACGTCGTCTTGTAGGCGCCGTAGCGGTCGGAGATCCAGCCGCCCAACGCGCGCAGCACGCCGCCAGGCAGCGAGAAACAAGCGGCCAAGAGCGCGGCCAGCTTCATGTCGAAGCCGTATTCGCCGATGTAGTACTTGGTCATCCACAGCGCCAGGGCCACGTAGCCGCCGAACACGACCGAGTAGTACTGGCAATAGCGCCAGACGCGCGGGTCCTTGAGCATGGCGAACTGGGCGGACAACGATGCCCCGCCCGCGACGCGGTGCGAGGGATCGGACGACGAGAACATCCAGAACAGGATCGCGGTGACCAGCAGCGCCACGGCGTACACCTGCGGCACGATGACCCAGGACCCGGCGGCTGCCGCGATCAGGGCGGGCGCCACGAACTTGGTGATGGCCGAGCCCGAGTTGCCGGCGCCGAAGACGCCCATGGCCAGGCCTTGCTTGTTGCGCGGGAACCAGCGCGCCACGTAGGGCGTGCCCACCGAGAACGAGCCGCCCGTCAGGCCGACGAACAGCGCCAGCACCAGGAACTGCCAGTACTCCGTGGCGTACGACAGCAGCCAGATCGGCACCACCGCCAGCAGCATCAGCACGAAGAACACGGGGCGGCCGCCGTAGCGGTCGGTCCAGATGCCCAGCGGCACCCGCACGAGGGAGCCGGTCAGGACCGGCATGGCGGCCAGCAGGCCGAATTGCGTTTCAGACAAGCCGAGCTGGGTCTTTATGGGAATACCCAGCACGGCGAAGATCATCCACACCGCGAAACAGATGGTGAAGGCAAACGTACTGGATATCAGGACCCGCATCGGCGCGCCGGCCGAGGATTGATGTGCTGCCATGGTTGGTCTCGCTTTTTGCTGACAAATACATATGTGGGTAGCCTAAGGAGGCCACCCTTCCCTCACCATTCCCCAGCCGACCAAAGGGCCATTTCCGAAGTGCCTAGTCATGCGGGTGTTCCGGACAGCCTTGCGTTGGATCAAGCTGGCGAGTCGCGCCCGGATGCGGCCAGAGTTAATATGTATTTCAAATACACGTTCAAACCCGCAACGCGGCGCACCCTGCGCGCACTGGCCACACCATGAGCACTCTGCTTTCCATTGAAGAACCCGCAAAGAAGCCGCGCCCCGCGCCGCCCGAATGGCGCGCGTTCACCGAAATGGGTTTCCGCCCGCTATACCTCGCGGGCTGTTTTTGGGCCCTCGTGTCCGTGTTGCTGTGGGTGCATGCGCCGGCGCGCCTGACCGGCGTGCTGAACGGCATGTTCTGGCATGCGCATGAAATGCTCTGGGGCTTTGTCGCCACCATTGCCGTGGGTTTCCTGCTGACGGCAGGCGCCAACTGGACGGGCAAGAACCCGCTGCGCGGCAACCCCCTTGCGGCCTTGTGCGGGCTATGGATCGTGGCGCGTGTGGGCTATCTGGTGCCAGGGCGTCCGGCCTTTGCCGTTGCAGCGGCTGCCGACCTGCTCTTTTTCCTTTGGGCGGCCGGGGCGCTGGGACGCGCCGTCGCCGTCACCCGCAACCAGCGCAACTACGGCGTTCCCTTGCTGCTGCTGGCGCTGGGCGCGACCAACGGGCTGTATCTGTGGGCGACCGTCCAGGGCGACTACGTCACGCTGATGCGCTTTTTCAACGCCGGCCTGCTATCGATGGCCGTGCTGACCCTGCTGATCGCACGGCGGGTCATGCCCTTCTTCGCCAAGCGCGCCGTCGCTGGCCTGGACATTCCGCCCCACACCAAGAGCGGCCATTGGCAGCTTGGGCTTGGCGTTGTCGCCATCACCTGCCTGCTGGCCGGGGTGCAGCAGGTCGCCGCGGCGGCACTGGCGGCCAGCGGCGTGATCGCGCTGGTGCAGTGGGTGTCCTGGAAGCCGTGGGCCGTGCGCCGCGTGCCGCTTCTGTGGATTCTCTATGCCGGTTATCTGGGCCTGGGCATCGGGCTGCTGGTGGGCGCGGCCCAGTTGGCGGGTTTCGTCGTCCGGCAGGCATGGCCGGCCCACGTCATTGGCGTGGCGGGGTTTTCGGTGCTGATTCTGGGCATGGTGACGCGCACCGCGCTCGGCCACCTGGGCCGGCCGCTGCACACGGACCGCAGCATGGTCGTGAGCTACGCGCTGATGATCCTGGCGGCGTTGCTGCGGCTGGCGGCGCTGTTGCCAACGGCCGCCACGCTGGGCCTGCTGCATGCGTCGGCCACGGCGTGGGCGCTGGCGCTGGGGCTGTACCTGTGGCGGTTCTTCCCGATGATGATCCGCCCCCGCGCGGACGCGGCGGCCAAGCAGGCGGCGCCAGTCATGCGCGTAATGCCGGTGTCACGGCCGAAGGGCTGAGACGCGTCAGGACCGCTCTTCGCGCCGCTCCATCGCGGCGACTTCGCGGCGCATGGCCTTGAGCCACGCCTTGAGCAGCGATTCATCCGAGAACTGCATGACCTCGTGCTCCAGTTCCTGGATGTACTCCTGGATATCCTTGAGGTCGTCGTCCAGTTCGCCCATCACCGCGTCCGGTTCGAACGTGGCGAACGGGTCCAGTTCGTAGCGCAGCTTGAAGCCTTCCTCGGCGAACTGCACCTGGCTCAGCACGTCGTCGAGCTGGGTGGCGAGCACCGCGTTGGTCTCTTGCAGCCGATCATCCGGGATGCCGGCCGCGGCCTGCACTTCGGCACGCAGGGCGGGGTCCTGGGCGGACTGAGCCTGGCGCGCGCGTTCGGCTTCTTGCAAGGCCTGCCACGCGACGGGGTTCGTCACGGCCGGAATCTTGACGACGCGCGCGTATTCCAGCAGTTCTTCGGCGTCTTCGTCGTCGTACTGGTCCTGGATGATCTGCAGCAGTTGCATGGGCGACATCGAGGCCAGGTCGGCAACGTCCAGATCCAGCGCATCGGCCAGTTCCTGGCCCGCGCTTTCGGTCAGTTCAGCCAGGTTGGCGTCGTAGTCCGACCCACGGTGTTTCTTGTAGAGCGTCTTGAGGCGCGCGGTGTCGCAACCGGCAGGCAGATCGCTCTTGGTTGCCAGCACCAGCAGCTCTTCCGAAAACTCCGTGACCAGTTCGGAGACGAATTCGCGCTCGGCCTTGGACAGGCCCATTTCCTTGTACGCATGGTCAAAGCACAGCACCAGCTTGTAACGAAGCTGGTTGAGCTTTTCTTCGAGCGGCCGCAACGTCTCGGTGTACTTGCGCTGGTAATCGGCTTCAATCGACTGCCATTGCGCCAACCGGGCCCGTTCGGCCGCCAGCCGTTCCTGCTGGCGTTCGCATAATTCACGCTGACTTTCGAAGGATTCTTTGCTCATGACCCACTCCTCTTGCAAACCGGGGTATTGAAAACAGCCGCCACTCTAAACGATACGCGCAAACCCTTCTTGAAAATCAGCGTCAATAACGCTAATCATTATTATTAATATAGAATCTCGGCTGTCCGCTATCCCCTTGCCTGGCAGCCCTGATGTCCCTGCGCTTCCTTGCGGGCCCCACCCCCTCACGCAAACGCCTGATCCTGATCGCGGCCGCCCTGGCGCTGGCCCTGCTGATCGGTGCGGCGGTCTGGCTGGCGGGCAATAAAGGCCCGGCCGCTCCTCCTCCCCCCAACTATGGGAAGCTTCCCGTCGCGGTGAGCGTCGCCGCCGCGCGCACCGGCCCGTTGCAGCGCGACTTGCACGCGCTGGGCACCATCACGCCGCTGGCGCAGGTGACCGTGCGCAGCCAGGTCGATGGCGAGCTGATCAAGCTGCACTACACCGAAGGCCAGGCCGTGGTGCAAGGCCAGTTGCTTGCCGAGATCGACCCGCGTCCCTTCCAGACCGCGCTGGCGTCCGCCGAAGGCGAATTGGCGCAGACGCAGGCGTTGCTGGACAACGCCGAAGCGGACCTGCGGCGCTATCGCAAGCTGGCACGGCAAGAAGCCGTCGCAGGCCAGCAGCTTGATACCGCCGAGGCGCAGGTGCGGATGTACACCGCGCAGCGCCAGAAGAACCAGGCGCAGGTCGCCGACGCCCGCCGCCTGCTCAGCCACACACGCATCGTGGCGCCGCACGCCGGTCGTGTGGGCTTGCGGCGCGTGGATGCCGGCAACCACGTGCGCGCCGCGGACGCCGACGGGCTGACCACGCTGGTGCAGATGGCGCCCACGTCGGCCCTGTTCAGCATCCCGGAGACCCGCCTGGACATCCTGCGCCAGGCGCAGGCGAAAACGCCCGTGCTGCGCGTGCAGGCCTGGGACGCCGATGAACGCCGCATTCTGGCCGAAGGCACGCTCGAGGCGCTGGACAACCGCATCCAGGCGGCCAGCGGCACGGTGCGGCTGCGCGCCCGCTTCGACAATGCCGACGAGTCGCTGTTTCCCAACCAGTTCGTGAACATCCGGCTGGCCGTCGTGCAGCAGGATGATGTCGTGACCATACCCACCGCCGCGGTGCAATTCGGCTCCGAAGGGTCGTTCGTATTCGTCATCGGCGACGACAATCGGGCGACCCGCCGCGTGCTGGAACTGGGTCCGGCGAACGCGGGCCGCATCGTGGTGCTGGCGGGCCTGACCCCCGACGAGCGCGTCGTGGTCGAAGGCGTGGACCGGCTGCACGATGGACGCGACGTGCAGATCGTCGACGCGCCACGCCAGGACAAGGAACCTGCATGAGCCTGTCACGCCCCTTCATTCTGCGCCCGGTCGCCACGTCCTTTCTCATGATCGCGCTGCTGCTGTCGGGCATCCTGGCTTGGCGCCTGCTGCCCGTGGCGGCGCTGCCGCAGGTCGACTATCCCATCATCCAGGTCACCACGCAGTATCCCGGCGCCAGTCCCAACGTCACGGCGCGCGCGGTCACCGCGCCGCTGGAACGGCGCTTCGGGCAGATACCGGGTCTGAAGCAGATGTCGTCCACCAGCGGCAGCGGCATCTCGGTCATCACGCTGCAGTTTGCGCTGGACGTGCCGCTGGGCGTGGCCGAACAAGAGGTGCAGGCGGCCATCAGCGCCAGCGATTCGCTGCTGCCCAACGATCTGCCCACCCCGCCCGTCTATCGCAAGGTCAACCCGGCGGACGTGCCGATCCTGACGCTGGCCGTCACATCGGATTCCCTGCCGCTGCCCAAGGTCTACGATCTGGTGGACACGCGCATGACGCAGCGGCTATCGCAGTTGTCGGGCGTGGGCATGGTCAGCCTGGCGGGCGGACAGCGCCCGGCCGTACGCGTGCAGGTCAATCCGATGGCGCTGGCCGCGCGCGGCCTGCAGTTGTCGGACGTGCAGGAGGCGATCGCCAAGGCCAATTCCAATCAGCCCAAGGGCAGTTTTGACGGCCCCGTGCGGTCCGTCATCATGGATGCCAACGACCAGTTGCAAAGCGCCGAGGAGTACCGCGAGCTGATCGTCGCCTGGAAAAATGGCGCGCCGGTGCGGCTGGGCCAGATTGCGACGGTGGAGGACGGCGCCGAGGACCGCTACCTGGCCGCGTGGGTCGACAAGCAGCCCGCCGTGCTGGTGAACATCCAGCGCCAGCCCGGGGCCAACGTCATTGCCGTGGCCGATCAGGTCAAGGCGCTGCTGCCGCAACTGACCGCCAGCCTGCCCGCCGCCGCGCAAGTGCGCATCCTGACCGACCGCACCGAGAGCATCCGCGCCTCGGTGCGCGGCGTGCAATGGGAACTGGCGTTTGCCGTGGGGCTGGTGGTGCTGGTGACCTTCCTGTTCCTGCGTAACCTGCCCGCCACGCTGATTCCCAGCCTGGCCGTGCCGCTGTCCCTGATCGGCACCTTCGGCTTCATGTACCTGGCCGGTTTTTCCACCAACAACCTGACCTTGATGGCGCTGACCATTGGCGCGGGCTTCGTGGTCGACGACGCCATCGTCATGCTGGAGAACATTGCACGCTACCGCGAACAAGGCCACAGCCCGATGGCGGCCGCGCTCAAGGGTGCGGGGCAGATCGGCTTCACGCTGGTGTCGCTGACCCTGTCGCTGATCGCGGTGCTGATTCCGCTGCTGTTCATGGAAGACGTGGTGGGCCGGCTGTTCCGAGAGTTCGCCATTACGTTGGCCGTCGCCATTTTGATATCGCTGGCCGTCTCGCTGACGCTGACGCCCATGATGTGCGCACGCCTGCTGCCGGCGCACGAGCCGTCGCGTCCCGGCCTGCTGGATCGCTTGCAGGTGCGCTACGCCGGCTGGCTGGACGTGACCCTGCGCCACCAGCGGCTGACGCTGCTGGCGATGCTGGCGACCGTGGTGCTGACCGGGCTGCTGTATCTGGCGGTGCCCAAAGGATTCTTTCCGGCGCAGGACGGCGGCGTGCTGCAAGGCGTGACGCAGTCCGCGCAGAGCACGTCGTTTGACGCCATGTCGCGCCGCCAGCAGGCGGTGGCGGAAAGCCTGCTGGCCGATCCCGACGTCGCCACCCTGTCGTCCTTCATCGGCATCGACGGCATGAACGCCACGCTGAACACGGGCCGTCTGCTGATCAACCTGAAGCCCTGGAACGAACGCAGCGCGCCGCTAGCGGACATCATGGCGCGGCTGGACGCCCGAGCGCGCGACGTGAACGGCATCTCGCTCTATTTGCAACCCGTGCAGGAGCTGAACATCGAAGACCGCGTCAGCCGCGGCCAGTATCAATTCAGCCTGACCTCACCCGACAGCGCGCTGCTATCGCGCTGGACCACCGCGCTGATGCAGCGGCTGGCCCAGGCGCCCCAGTTGGCCGACGTGTCTTCCGATTTGCAGGGCGGCGGCCGGCAGGCCTATCTGGAGGTCTCGCGCGACGCCGCCGCGCGCCTGGGCGTCACGATGGACGATGTGGCGCAGGCGCTGTACAACGCGTTCGGCCAGCGTCAGGTCGCCACGCTGTTCACGCAGTCCAACCAGTACCGTGTGGTGCTGGAAGTGGACCGGACGATGGCGACCAGTCCCGAGGCTCTGGAACGCATCCACCTGCAGACGGAAAACGGGCAGGCCATTCCTTTGTCGGCCTTGGCCAGCGTCAGCGAGCGGGCCGCGCCGCTGGCCGTGAATCACCTGTCGCAGTTCCCCGCAGTGAACCTGTCCTTCAACCTGCCGCCGGGCGGATCGCTGGGCGAAGCCATTGCCGCCATTGAAGCCGCCAAGCAGGACATCGGCATGCCCGAGAGCGTCGAACTGCGGCTGCAAGGCGCGGCGTCTGCCTTCGAGGCGTCGCTGTCCAACACGTTGTGGCTGATGCTGGCCGCGGTGGTGACCATGTACCTGGTGCTGGGCATGCTGTACGAAAGCGCCATCCACCCGATCACCATCCTGTCCACCTTGCCCTCGGCCACCGTCGGCGCGCTGCTGGCGCTGCTGATCACCGGCCGGCCGCTGGACCTGATCGCCGTCATCGGCATCATTCTGCTGATCGGGCTGGTCAAGAAGAACGGCATCATGATGGTCGATTTTGCGCTGGAGGCCGAGCGCACGCGCGGCCTGGACCCGCAGGCCGCCATCCGCGAGGCCGCGCTGCTGCGCCTGCGCCCCATCCTGATGACCACGCTGGCCGCGCTATTTGGCGCGCTGCCGCTGATGCTGGCGACAGGCTCCGGCGCCGAACTGCGCCAGCCGCTCGGTTGGGTCATGGTCGGCGGGCTGCTCGTCAGCCAGGTGCTGACGCTGTTCACCACGCCCGCCGTGTACCTGTTCTTTCACCGTCTGGGCCACCGGCGCGCTGAGGCCGCGCCGGCACCCAACGCCGAAGGCCCGGCGAAATGATCCGGGCATTGCTGCACCGGCCGGTCGCCTGCATTTTTCTGGCGCTGGCGCTGACGCTGCTGGGGGCCGTGGCGTGGCGCCTGCTGCCGGTGGCGCCGTTGCCGCAGGTGGACTTTCCGACCATCGAAGTGCGCGCCGACCTGCCGGGCGCCAGCCCCGAAAGCATGGCCAGCACCGTCGCCGCGCCGCTGGAACGGGCGCTGGGCAGCATCGCGGGCGTCAGTTCCATGAGCTCGTCCAGCAACCAGGGCTCGACGCGCGTGCAGCTTCAGTTTGACCTGGACCGCAACATCGACGAAGCCGCCCGCGACGTGCAGGCCGCCATCAACGCCGCACGCGCTGAACTGCCGGCGGGCATGCCGGCCAACCCCAGCTATCGCAAGGTCAATCCGTCGCAGGCGCCCATCATGGCGCTGGCGCTCAGTTCCGCCACGCGGCCCGCTGGCCAGCTCTACGACCTCGGTTCCACCGTGCTGGCGCAGAAGCTCTCGCAGATCAGTGGTGTGGGCGAAGTGACGATGGGCGGCAGCTCGCTGCCGGCCGTGCGCGTTCAGGTCAATCCGAACGCGCTGGCGCATTATGGCGTGGCGCTGGACGACGTGCGCGAGGCGATTTCAAACGCCGCCCCGATGGGCCCGCAAGGGCAGCTCGATTCGGCCGGTCAGCGCTGGGAAGTCGGAACCCCCGAGCAGCCGCGCCGCGCGCAGGACTACGACAGCCTCATCGTGCGGTACCAGGACGGCGCCGTGATCCGGCTGTCGCAGGTGGCGCGCGTCAGCGACTCGGTCGAGAACCGCTACAGCAGCGGCTTTCACAACCGCAATCCGGCGGTGGTGCTGACCATCAGCCGGCAGCCGGGCTCGAACATCATCGAAACCATCGACGCCATCAACCAGGCCCTGCCGGGCCTGCGCCAGCTGATGCCGGCCGACGTCGACCTGACGGTCGCGCTGGACCGCTCGCCGGGCATCAAGGCGACCCTGCGTGAAGCGCACATCACGCTGGCGCTGGCCGCCGGGCTGGTCATCCTGGTGGTGTGGCTGTTCCTCGGCAATGCCCGTGCGGCCGCGATTCCCAGCGTGGCGATTCCGGTCTGCCTGATCGCCACTTTTGCCGTCATGTACGCGTGGGGGTTTTCGCTGAACAACCTGTCGCTGATGGCGCTGATCGTGGCTGCCGGGCTGGTGGTGGACGACGCCATCGTCGTGCTGGAAAACATCTCTCGCCACCTGGAGCGCGGCCTCTCGCCAGTCAAGGCCGCGCTGCGCGGCGTGCGTGAGGTCGGCTTTACGCTGGTGGCCATGACCGTCGCGCTGAGCGTCGTGTTCGTGTCGATCCTGTTCATGGGCGGCCTGGTGGAGCGGCTGTTCCGCGAGTTCTCGATCACGCTGGTGGCCGCCACCGTCATCTCGTTGATCGTGTCGGTGGCCATCATTCCGGCGCTGTGCGCGCGCTGGCTGCGGCCCGTCAGCCACGTCGCGGCCAAGCCGTCGCGCATGCAGGCGGTGTTTGCCCGTATCCACGACTGGTATGGCGTGTCGCTGTCGCGCGTGCTTGGCCACGCGCGCCTGACGTTGCTGCTGCTGGCCGGCGTCGTCGGGCTGAACGTCTATCTGTATGTCCAGGCGCCCAAGGGCTTTCTGCCGGTGCAGGACACCGGCCAGCTCATGGGCTTTGTACGCGGCGACGACGGATTTTCCTTTCAGGTCATGCAGCCCAAGATCGACCAGTACCGGCAGCTTGTGCTCAAGCACCCGGCCGTCGACGACGTCATCGGCTACAACGGCGGCGGCTTGGGCATCAGCAACTCGCTGTTCCTCATCCGCTTGAAACCCGCCGCCGAACGCAAGGAGTCGTCCACCGAGGTCATCAACTGGATGCGCACGAACGCGCCTGCGGTGCCGGGCGGCATGTTCTTTCTGAACGTGGACCAGGACCTGCGCATGCCCGGCGGCTTTGGCAATTCCGGCGACCATGAACTGGCGATCATGGCCAGCGACGTGCCGGCGCTGCGGGAATGGGCACGCAAGATCTCGAAGGCGATGCAGGAGATCCCCGAGCTGCGCGATGTCGACGCACAAGGTGACGGCGCGACGCAGCAGGTCGTGATCGACATCGACCGCAGCGCGGCGCAGCGCCTGGGCGTGGACATGGACACCATCAGCAGCGTGCTGAGCAATTCGTTCAGCCAGCGCCAGGTGGCCACGTTGTACGACGCGATGAACCAGTACCGCGTCGTGCTGGAACTGGACCCCCGCTACACCGAAGATCCTGAAGTGCTGGAACAGGTGCACGTGGTGGCCGCCGATGGCACCCGCGTGCCGCTGACCGCGTTCGCCACCTACGACAACGGCCTGGTCAACGACCGTGTCTACCACGACGGCCTGTTCGCCGCGGTGTGGGTTGGATTCTCGCTAGCGCCAGGCGTGTCGCTGGAACAGGGCCTGGCCGCCATCGACGCCGCGACCGCCAAGCTGATGGTGCCCTCGTCTATCCAGACCCGCCTGGGCGGCGATGCGCGCAACTTCCAGCAAAGCCTGCAGGACCAGCCCTGGCTGATCCTGGGGGTGCTGGTCGCCATCTATCTGGTGTTGGGCATTTTGTACGAAAGCCCCCTGCACCCGCTGACGATCCTGTCCACGCTGCCATCGGCCGGTGTCGGCGCGCTGCTGGCGCTGCGGCTGGCAGGAATCGAGTTCACGCTGATCGCGCTGCTGGGGCTGTTTCTGCTGGTGGGAATCGTCATGAAGAACGCCATCCTGATGATCGACTTCGCCCTCAGCCTGGAGCGGCGTGAAAACCTGACGCCCGAGCAGGCCATCCACCGCGCCGCCATGCTGCGCCTGCGGCCCATCGTCATGACCAACCTGGCGGGGCTCCTGGGCGCCCTGCCCCTGGTGCTCGGCATGGGCGAAGGGTCGGAACTGCGCCGCCCGCTGGGCGTCGCCATCGTCGGCGGGTTGATGATCAGTCAGTTTTTGACGCTGTATACGACGCCGATCGTCTATCTGGCGCTGGAGCGCTTGCGCCGGCTGGGGTGGCGCCGCCGCACCGCCTGACCGGCGCGGTCTGCCGGGCTGGGCCCCCCCCGTATCTTCCCGCTAGCCGGAAAATAAAAAGCTCAATAGAATCAGTTGGCACGCTGACGCAACCCGCCCGATCCGGTCCGGCGCTTTTTCCCGCCGCCGGGGACTGCGCTGGTGCCCGCGATGCCGGCGCGACCGCAACGACACTGTCGCCGCCGAGCTTTCCAGCCTTCGCGGTGCGGGCACCATCGGGCCGTCACCGGGGACTTGCAGTTTGGCCTCTGACAGACCTGGTGCCCAATGTGGCCGGTGACTTGTTTGAATCGACTGCTGCTGACCGGCGTGCTGTGCCTGGGCGGTTGCGTGCAGGTGGGCCCCGACTTCGAGCCTCAGCGTGTTGACTGGTCCAGCCAGTGGGACACGCCGGCGCTGCAACAGGCCACCGTGGAAGGCTTCCAGCCGGACGCCCGGCAGTGGTGGCGCATCTTTGACGACCCCGTTCTTGAATCCCTGATCGCGCAAGCCGACACGCACAATCCCGGCGTGCAGGTGGCTGGCCTGCAGATCATGGAGGCGCGCGCCCAGTTGGGCATCGCCCGCAGCGGGCTGTATCCGCAATCCCAGATCGTCGGCGCGGACGCGCTTTACCAGCATCGATCGTCACGTTCCTCGGAAGGCAATCCGCGTCCCAGCAGTTTCTGGCAATACAGCGCGGGCTTCAGCATCGGCTGGGAGCTGGATTTCTGGGGCCGCTTCAGCCGCGCCATCGAGTCGGCGGACGCCGCCTACTTCGCGACCGAGGCCAATCGCGAAGACGTATTGGTGCTGCTGCACGCGCAGGTCGCCGAAAGCTATTACGCGCTGCGCACGGCCGAGGCGCGGCTGCGCATTGCCCGCGACAATGCGGCCATCCAGAAGCGCAGCTACGAAATCACCGAGCGCCTCTTCAACAGCGGCGAGACCGACGAACTGGACCTGCAGCAGGCGCGCACGCAATACCTCGGCACGCTCAGCACCATCCCCGAATTCGAAAGCCAGATCGCGCGCACCCGCAACGCGCTGGCGGTGCTGGTAGGCAAGCCGCCCGGCCCGATGCCCGAACTGCCCAACCTGGCGGCCCGGGAGGCCGTGATCCCGCTGATTGACCGGGCCGTGCTGCAGGACGTGCCGGCCAACCTGCTGCTGCGGCGTCCCGACATCCGGGCTGCCGAGCTGCGGATCGCGGCGCAGTCCGCGCAGGTGGGCGTGGCCAAGGCGGACCTCTACCCCTCGTTGACACTGCTGGGCAGCATCGCCTGGACCGCCACATCGCTGGCCGGCACGTCGGGCGGCGCGGCGCTGTTTGCCGGTCCCAGCCTGACCTGGAACGTGTTCGACCACGGCCGGATCACCAACACGGTGCGGCTGCAGGACGCGCGGCTGCAGCAGCTCATCGTCATCTACCAGGACGCCGTGCGCCAGGCCGCGCGCGAAGCCGACGACGCCGCGACGGGACTGATCAAGGCGTTGGAGCGCGACGGCATCCTCTACGACTCCGCGCTGGCGGCCAAGCGCTCGTTGACGCTGGCGACCGCGCTGTACCGCGAGGGCTATTCCGACTTTCAACGGGTGCTGGACGCCCAGCGCGCGCTGGCGACGCAGCAGGACACCTATCTGGTGAACCGGGGCAACGCCGTGCGTGACCTGATCGCGCTGTACAAGGCGGTGGGCGGCGGCTGGTACAGCGACCAGCCGGTCATCGATCCCGCCACGCGAGACCAGATGCAGCGGCGCACCAACTGGGGCGACCTGCTGTCCGAAGCCGGGCGGCCTGCCCCGGTGTCCGCGATTTCCAAGACCACGAGGCGACCCGATGACTAGCCCCAGGCCTGCGGCACCGACGGCCAGCGCCGCGTCCGCGGCGAGCGCTGCCACGCCGGCCCGTACTGCGCCGGCCGAGCCACCGCCCCCGTCGCCCCCACCGCCGGCCGCCCCGCCGCCCCCCGCGGATCCCGCCAAAAAGGGTGTCCGCTGGGTCCTCGTGGTGATCGTCATCAGCCTCGTCTGGTATCTGCTTGCGGACCGCTACACGCCGTACACGCAGCAGGCGCGGGTGGAGGCCTTCGTGGTGCCGGTGGCGTCCGAGGTGGCGGGCCGGGTGACGCAGGTTCATGTGCGCAACAACCAGGATGTGAAGTCGGGCGCCGTGCTGTTCGACATCGACCCCGAACACTACCGCATTGCGCTTGACCGCGCCCGGGCCGACCTGGACGCCACGCGCCGCCAGATCGGCGCCGGTACAGCCGGCATCGACTCGGCGCAGGCGTCCCTGCGCGCGGCGCAAGCCAACGAAGTCCGCGCGCGCCAGGACAGCACCCGCCTCGAGCGCCTATACCGCGATGACCGCGGCACGATCTCGCTGCGCCGTCTGGAGATTGCGCGGGCCAATCTGGCGCAGGCGGTCAGCCAGGTCGCGGCCGCGCGGGCCGAAGTGCAGCGGGCGCGCGAGCAGGAAGGCGGCAGCGAGGAAGACAACGCCAAGCTGCGCAGCGCCGCCGCCGCAGTCGAAAAGGCCGAACTGGACCTGGCCAACACGAAGGTGCGCGCGCCCGCCGCCGGCCTGGTCACCGACCTGCGCACCGACGCCGGCCAATTCGCGGCGGCGGGCAAGCCCGTGATGACGTTGATCGCCATTCACGACGTATGGATCAACGCGGAAATGACCGAGAACAACCTGGGGCACGTCGATCCCGGCACCCCGGTTGAGATCATCCTGGACGCGCTGCCCGGGCGGGTGTTCGAAGGCCGCGTGCGCAGCGTGGGCTATGGCGTGAACGTCGGCACGCCCACGCAGCCCGGCAGCCTGCCGACCGTGCAGAACAGCCGCGACTGGCTGCGGCCCGCCCAACGCTTTCCGGTCGCCATCGACCTCGATCCCGGACAGCTCCCCTCCCTGCGCGGCATCCGGGTGGGGGGCCAGGCCGAAGTGATGGCGTTTCCGCATCCCGGCAATCCGCTCAACCCCCTCGGCCGTTTGTATCTGCGGCTGATGAGCTGGCTTTCCTATGCCTACTGACGCCACTCCCGCCCCGCGCGACCCCCGCGGCCAGCGCGCCCTGCGCCTGGGCGTGGGGACGGCGCTGTGCCTGGCCATCAGCTTCGGTCTGGACATGCCGATCCCGATGATCGCGCCGGTGCTCGGGGTGTTCCTGCTAGTGCAGATGAACCGGCCGCTATCGCCGAAGGCCGGACTGGGCCTGGCGCTGGTGGCGCTGTTCACCACGGGCAGCGGCCTGCTGCTGATCCCGCTGCTGCGGTACTACCCCGGCGGCGGCGTGCTGATTGTCGGCCTGTGCCTGTTCCTGGCGTTCCGCCACGGGCTACGCGGCGGCAACAACCTGGTGTCGACGTTCCTGATCATCGGCGTGACCATGATTTCGGCGGCCGGCACCCTAGACTTCGGCCTGGCGGTGACGGTGATCGAGGCGCTGGTCAAGGCCCTGCTGCTGGCCGCGCTGGTGCTGGGCGTCTGCCACGCCCTGTTTCCCGAACCGCCCGGCCAGCCGGCGCCGCCGCCCCCGCCTGTCCTGCCCGCCGCCGAGGCCAGCCGCATGGCTCTGCGCGCGGCGCTGGTCGTGCTGCCGGCCTTTCTGCTGGCGATGACCGATCCGCTGGGCTACATGCCCATCATCCTGAAGGCGGTCAGCCTGGGCCGCCAAAGCTGCGTCACGGCGGCGCATGGCGCGGCGCGCGAGATACTGGGTTCGACGCTGCTGGCCGGCCTGCTTGCGGTGGCATTCTGGCTTGCCCTGCGGCCATTCCCCAGCCTGTGGATGTACTTCCTGTGGATGCTGCTGTTCGCGCTGGTGATGGCCCGCAAGCTGTATCGGCTAAGTCCCACGCCGCATCCGCCCAGCTTCTGGCTGAACACCCTGATCACGCTGATCATCCTCCTGGGCCAGTCGGTGCAGGACAGCGTGGCGGGCAAGGACGTCTACACCGCCTTCGCCGTGCGCATGGGCCTGTTCATCGCCGTCACCCTGTATGCCTGCCTGATGCTGCAGTTGCTGGAACCCCGGCCGCGCGCACCGCGCAAGCGGGGGGTCTTTTCCTTGCGCCGCCGGTTTACGAACCTTTGACCCACATGCCTTGAATCCTTACCCCTGCAAAGGAGCCCGCCATGACTGTCCAAGACATGCCTAATCAACCCCCGCCAGCGATGGGTTGGCGCTTCAAGTGCGGGATCGGAATCTTCATCCTGGCCTTCGCGCTGTGGTTCCTGATCCCCATCGGCGCCGCGATGGACATTCCCGGATCGCGCATCGCGGCGCTGACCGGCGCCATTTTCATTGCCAACAAGGTGCTGCTCATTACCTGCATCGCCGTCATGGGCAAGGAGGGCTTCCAGCAGCTCAAGGCCATCATCGGCGGTCACGCCAAAAAGCTGGCGCCCGTGCAGAAGGTGGGCCCCGTGCGCCATGCCATCGGCATGGTGATGTTCATCCTGCCGCTGCTGACATCGATGCTGGAGCCTTATGTCGACCAGATCTGGCCCGGCCTGCGGCCGCGCCTGTGGCAGGCGCAGTTGCTGGGCGACGTCATGCTGGTGGCGAGCTTTTTCGTGCTGGGCGGCGATTTCTGGAACAAGCTGCGCGCGCTGTTCGTGCGGTCGGTCTAGCAACGTCCGTCACGCGCCGCCTTTGTCCAGATCCGGAGCGCGCGGCGCCGCAGTGAGCCGCGCCGCCATGAACTCCAGAAACTCCTTGGCCAAGGGCGGCAAGGTGCGCCCTTGCAGCGTCACTGCCTGGATGCTGCGCTGGCGCATCTCCGGGTTGCTGAACGGCACCGCAGCCAACGCGGTGCCCTGCGGATCGCCCAATAGTGTCAGATAGCCCGTCAGCGCCACGATCCGGCTGCCGGGCAGCATTGGCAGGAAGGCCGCCGAATTATTGGATACATATGCAGGCTCGATGTGGAGGCCCGCGTTCGCGCACGCGCTATCGAAAAGCTGCCGTACGGTCGTGCCGGTATCTCCGACCGATACAGGCACCTCCGTCAGGTCACGCAGGCTGATCGATCGGCGGGAGGCTAGCGGATGCAGGCGGCACATCACCGCGTACACCGGCGCCCGGGTCAGCAACTCGGTTTTCAGGCGATCGTCCTGCGCCATCGTGTAGTGCAGAGCGATTTGCGACATGCCTTCGAGGATTCGGCGGATGACCTCCTCCGGCCGGTCCACCTGCAGATGAAAGCGCGTCTCGGGCCAGATCTGCTTGAAGTCGGCCATGCACATGGGTAGAAAACGGTGCGCAAATCCCTCACTGCAGGCCAGCCGGATCGTGACATCGCCCAGCGCGCTGCGCCGCCGGATTTCTTTGGTGACACGTTCGGCCTCCAGCGCGGCGGCTCGCGCGTATGCGGCGAGCTGCAGGCCGGCTTCACTGAGCGCCATGCCGCGCGCCTGACGCTCGAACAGCACGATGCCCAGGCTGTCTTCCAGCTTGGCGATCTGCCGGCTGACGGCAGAAGCCGCCACGTGCAGAGCGGCCGCCGCGCCTGCAATTGAACCGCAGCGTGCGACTTCCAGGAAATATCGAAGTCCGAGAGAGATCATGGATGGCTCCAGGATGAAATGCCTTTATGGCAACGCACAAGTGCTAAATATCTAATTGTGGCATGCGAAGAACCGTAATACTTTTGCTTTTCCGTACCGCCCCGAGAACCGCCATGACTCGCGAACAAGCCATTCTCCACGCTGTAGAAGCGTATGACAGCGGCGTCCTTCAGGACACCCTCGCGCGCCGCATCGCGTACCCCACCGAAAGCGAAGTCTCCACCCAGGCCCCGGCGCAGCATGCCTACCTGAGCATCGAGTTGGTCCCGCGACTGTCGGCACTGGGCTTTTCCTGCGAGGTGCATCCCAACCCCGCCGGGGTGGACCTGCCGATCCTGGTGGCGCGCCGCATCGAGGCTGCTGAGTCGCCGACCGTCCTGATGTACGGTCACGGCGACGTGGTGCGAGGCAACGCCGCCAAATGGGAAGCCGGGCGAGACCCCTGGCGCCTGCAGGTCGAAGGCGACCGCTGGTACGGGCGCGGCACGGCCGACAACAAAGGCCAGCACTCCATCAACCTGGAGGCGCTGTCGCGCGTCATCGCCGCCCGCGGCGGCGTGCTGGGGTTCAATACGATCTGGCTCATCGAAACCGGCGAGGAAGCGGGCTCGCCCGGCCTGGCCGCGTTCTGCAAGACGCACCGCAATCTCCTGGCCGCCGACGTCTTCATCGCCAGCGACGGGCCGCGCCTGAACGCCGCACGGCCCACGCTGTTCATGGGCTCGCGCGGCGCCGTCAATTTCGAACTCAAGGTACGGGCTCGGGGACGCGGCTATCATTCCGGCAACTGGGGCGGACTACTCTCCAACCCCGCCATCCGCCTGACGCATGCGATCAGTTCGCTGGTGGACGCGAACGGCCGCATTGCCGTGCCCGGGCTGCGGCCCCCGCCCATCCCCACGGCGGTCGCCCTCGCTCTTGCAGACCTCGAAGTCGGCGGTGGCAAAGACGATCCGGACATCAACGCATGGTGGGGCGAACCCGGCTTGACCTCGCCCGAAAAGGTGTTTGGCTGGAACAGTCTTGACGTCCTGACTTTCGGGGCTGGCGACCCCGCCAAGCCCGTGAACGCCATCCCGCCGGAAGCCGTGGCGTGGTGCCAGTTGCGCTTCGTCGTGGGCACCGACTGGCGCGCCCTGCAAGAACACGTGGTCGAACACCTGCATCAGGGCGGCTTCGACGACGTCGAGGTTCGTATCGGCATGCAAGCGGGCGCGACGCGCCTGTCGCCCGACACCCCGTGGGTGCGCTGGGCCGCCGCCTCGCTGGAGCGCACCACCGGCAAACGGCCCGCCCTCTTGCCCAACCTGGGCGGCTCCCTGCCCAACGACATTTTTGCCGACCAGCTTGGCCTGCCCACCCTGTGGGTGCCTCACTCCTATCCCGCTTGCGCACAGCACGCGCCCAACGAACATCTGCTGGGAAGCGTCGCCCGGGAAGGCCTGGCAATCATGGCCGGCCTCTTCTGGGACCTGGGAACCCAAGGCGCCGACTTGCTCGAACAAGCCTGCTGCCAATCCTCTACCTACGCCTGATCCGACCGAGCCCCACCATGACCGCCAGATTTCGCATCGCCCTGTTGGCGTTGACACTTGCCGCCGCTAATGCCCACGCCGCGTATCCGGAGCAGGCCATCAAGATCGTCGTGCCGTTCACGCCGGGCGGGGCCACCGACGCGGTGGCGCGCCTGCTCGCCACCCAGCTGGCGGGCAAGTTCGGCCAACCCGTCATTGTCGAAAACCGCCCTGGCGCCTCCACCCTCATCGGCGCCGAGGCCGTCGCCCGCGCAACGCCCGACGGCTACACGCTCATGCTGTCGGGCAGCACCACGTACAGCGTCCTGCCTGCGCTCAAACCGTCGCTACCCTTCGACCCCGTTCGTAGCTTCGAGCACATCGGCATCGTCGCCATGGCGCCCGTCGTGCTGCTGGCGCAAAATGCGCTGCCCGCGGCCACGCCTCACGAAGCGGCCGAACTCGCGCGACAGGAAGGCGCCAAAGGTGGACTGATGTACGGCACGTTCGGCCCAGGATCCGCCCCCCACCTGACCGGCGAAATGTTCGCGCAGGCAGCCGGAGCCAAGATGACGCCGGTGCCGTACAAGGGCAGTGCGCAGCTCATCACCGCGCTGATCGGCGGCGAGATCGCGCTGGCAGTGGACACGGTTTCGGCGTCGGCGGCCCAGGTGCGCGCCGGCAAAATCCGCGCACTGGCAGTCACCGGCGAGCATCGCATGCCGCAACTGCCTGACGTGCCAACGTTCGCCGAGGCGGGCATGCCGGACGTGTCGTTCGTCGGGTGGTACGGATTGGTCGCGCCGGCGAACACGCCCACTCCGGTCATGCACACGTTGAACCGGGTAATGGCGGAAATCATGCAGGACGAACAGGTGCGCAAGCGCGTATCGGAGCTGTCGCTGAATCCCGTCTTCCTGCCGGGTCAGGCTTTCCGCAACCAGATTACGATAGAGATCGCCACATTCGGCGCCGTCGCGCAGCGCGCCGGTATTACCCTAGACTGACTGCGGGCGATACGCCGGCCGGCGTGCCGCCCGCATTCGATGCAAACGAGTCAGTTCGGATTCATTTGGCTGATCTTGGATCCCTGCAGTCCCATTCCCGCCATCAGACCCTGCTCGCCGAACGGCACCGCGTACACGTCCTGCGTCAAGGTCGTGGTCGTGATGCTGGCGGCGTAGCCCTGGTCCACCACAACCAGGCTGGGGCCTGCCCCCAGCGACCAGCCGTCGCTCTGGTTCAGATACGCCAGCGCTGGCTCGTTCATGAAGAACAACGCGTACGAAAACTGCTGCGCGCCCGCCTGCAATCCGAACGACAGCGCCGAAATCGAATAAAAGCCTTCCACCTGTCCCCGCCGGATCAACGCCCCCGAGCCGCGCTCGCCGCCCACCAGAAAGCCGCCCTTGATGATGTTTGGAAACACCAGCACGGCGACGGCCTTCTCGCCAAGTGTGCGCATGCGCGGATCCTGGGCATAAAGCTGCTCCAGCGCCGCCATCGCATCGGCGCTGATCTCCGCCGCCGAGGCGGCCCGCGCGGGTGGCGAAAAGCTGATCAGGGCGGAAAAAGTCAAAAGGCTGGCGCAAAGCCAGCCAAGGAATCTCACAGGAAACACGGACGCGCGGTTCATACGGCCTCCCCAGTTAAGAAGGGCGAGCGCCGATTGCGCTCGCCCGACCTGCCGGCTCAGTATTCGCAGCCGCCCCGCACGTGTCAATGATCCGTTCTTACCCGTGCGGGCGTGTCTCTTATACCTTCGGTGGCGTGGTCTCCCGCTCCGGATGGCGGTGTTTACCCAGTGCGGCGATGAACGCCTTTGGATCTTCCCCGCCCAGCAGCAGGCCGCCGTCGTTCGGATCCGGATCGATGCCCGCTGCGGCGTACACCTGCACGCCATCACCGATGCCCATCAGCGTCTTGCCGTGCCGGTAGGCATCGCGCAGGAACTCCAGCGCCCGCCCGTCGGCCGCCAGACTTGCCGCGGCGTCCGCGCCGCCTGCCACCACCACCCCGTCGAAGACGCCGGACGGATGATTGTCCAGCGACGCATCCGCATCGAACGCGCCGCCCTGGGCGGTCTGGACGGGACCGATGCGCTGGCCCACCAGCCGTACGACCGCGCCCGCCTGAATCAGCGCGTCAGCCACGGCGGACAGGGCCTTGCCGTCCACCCCTTCGGCCGCCAGGATCGCGACCTTGCGCGTGACCACGCTGCCATCGCCCGGCCGCGCCGTCAGCGACAGCGACGGCGATACCTGCACCTCGGGCTTGGGCGGATTCTTCGTGGCGCGCGGCAGCGGGTCCGGCAGCGCCATGCCAAGCTGATCGGCGACCCCTTGCGCCAGCTCGTCCGACACGTTGCGCAGGGACGCCACCATGCGCTGGCGGATCTGCGGCACGGTCACCTTGCTGAGCTCGAAGGCGAAGGCGTCGACGATGTGCTTGCGCTCCCAGGCGGTCTGGCTGTCGTAGAACAGCGTGGCCTGGTTGTAGTGCTCGGCAAACTTCTCGGGATGCCCGCGCAGCTCGTCGCTCGTCACCGGCTCCGGGAACGACACGAAGCCGTCCATGCCCGCCTGGAACGGACAGCCGCCGGCCAGGGAATTGGGCTCATAGGCCACCCGGCCGCGATGGATGGTCTGCCGATGCATGCCGTCGCGCTGGTTGTTGTGCACCGGCGCCAGCGGCGAGTTGATGGGAATCTCGTGGAAGTTCGGGCCGCCCAGGCGAGAGATCTGCGTGTCGACGTAGGAATGGATGCGGCCCGCCAGCAAAGGGTCATTGGTGAAGTCCACGCCGGGCACCACGTGCGCGGCGCAGAACGCCACCTGCTCGGTCTCGGCAAAGAAGTTGTCGGGGTTGCGGTCCAGCACCATGCGGCCGATGGGCACCACCGGCACCAATTCCTCGGGAACGATCTTGGTGGCGTCCAGCACGTCGAAGCTGAAGCCGTCCGCCTGATCGTCGGTGAAGACCTGCACGCCCAGTTCCCATTCGGGACCATGACCCGCGTCGATCGCTTCCCACAGGTCGCGGCGGTGATAGTCCGGATCCGCGCCCGAGACCTTGACCGCCTCGTTCCACACCTGCGAATGCGTGCCCAGGATCGGATTCCAGTGGAATTTCACTAGCCGCGATTCGCCCTGCGCGTTGACGAAGCGGAACGTATGCACGCCAAAGCCCTGCATCATCCGGTAGCTGCGCGGAATGCCCCGGTCCGACATCGCCCACATCAGCATGTGCGTGGACTCGGGCATGAGCGACACGAAGTCCCAAAAGGTGTCGTGCGCGGACGCCGCCTGCGGCATGCCATGGTGCGGTTCGGGCTTGACCGCGTGGACCAGGTCGGGGAATTTCATCGCGTCCTGGATGAAGAACACCGGCATATTGTTGCCCACCAGGTCCCAGTTGCCCTCGTCCGTGTAGAACTTCACGGCAAAGCCGCGCACGTCGCGCGCCGTGTCCTTGGACCCGCGCTCACCGGCCACCGTCGAAAACCGCACGAAGACCGGGGTGCGTTTGCCGGCCTCGGCGAACAACGATGCGGCGGTCAGGTCGGTCAGCGGCTTGTAGCACTCGAAATAGCCGTGGGCCGCCGAGCCGCGCGCGTGCACGATACGCTCGGGGATGCGCTCGTGGTCGAAGTGCGTGATCTTCTCGCGAAGGATGAAATCCTTCAGCAGCGCCGGCCCGCGCAGCCCTGCCTTCAGCGAATGCTGGTTGTCGCTGACGCGCACGCCCTGGTTGGTGGTGAGTTCCTGGCCGCCGCCATCCGCGCGCACGCGCGGCAGCGTGCCGTCGACCTGGTTCACGCCCGGCGTGGCGGCGTCGCCCGTCTTGTCCGACACTTCCTTCTCGGACAGCGAGCTCGCGCCGACGGCGGGATCCACCGTGCCCACGTGCGCGCCCGCGAAGGGACAGCGTGCTGCCTGCTCGCCATACTCCGCTTCCTTGTTGGCGTTATGGGGGAAGGCGCCCGTCGTGGCGCCGACCGCGGCCGCGCGTTGCAGCGCGGGATGCGTGGGCTTGCCGGCCGGTCCGTTGGCCGGACCGCTGTCCGTATTCATGTACGCGGTGTCGAGCGCACCGCCCGAGCCGGCCTTTGCTGGCTTCTTGCTTGCCATGGTTCTTTCTCCTTAATGGGTCAGCATCGTGTCGCGCGCCTGCTCGGCGCGGGACGCACCGATGGCGGTTTCCACTTTCTTTACCTCTTCGGGCGGCGGCAGCACGGCCGGGAAGCCCAGCGATTCGATCCACAGCTCCCGCGACCAGCCCTGCGTGTGATACAGGTGATGGTCTTCGTCTGTTGCCACGGCGTCGTAGGCCTGCTTCAGAATCCTGGCTTCTTCGCCCGACTGCTGCTCGGCAACCAGCCCGATCAACGACCAGTTCGCGTGGTCCTTGGTCTCGGCCAGCACCACGCATTCGGTCGCCACCAGCTGGGCCGCGTCCGGGTCGCCGGCATTGATGGCCATCTTCATTGCGCGCACCAGCGATTCGCCCAGGTGCCGCACCACCTCACGACCCGGCGACTTGGCCTGCGGATCGAGCTTCAGCTGTTCGAACACCGTCAGCAGCACGCGGCGATGGGTGCGGGTTTCTTCCAGATAGCCCAGCCATTCCTTCTTCAGATCTTCGTTGATGGCGCAGCTGACCGCGGTCTCGTAAATGGCAAGGCCGCCGATCTCGGTTTCCAGCGCCTGGTAAAGCAGCTCCTTGATCTGGCGGGCGTTTCCGGTTTTGCGTTTCATGGTTGGGCTCCTTGTCGTAGGTCATCAACGATGCGCACGGCTGCAATCGTTTCCGATGGACGGGCGTTCACAGCAAATCGCGTTCCTGATGCCCAGGCTGCCGTTCTGGGGCTGTCGCCTGCCGCACTCTCCGGGCGGGCGGCGGAGGCGCCGTGCAGAAAATACAAAGCCCCGCGCGCCGGACGCCTTGCCTATTCCCGTAGAATCGGGGGCATTACCCACAACAGCGCAAGGGCGTCGCGCCCCCCCGGCAGGCACAGCGACCCGCGCAAGAAGCGCAGCCGTATGACGATGAACGACCTCTGCGCCATCGCGATGGCCCTGCTGCTGACCTATGCCGGCATGGCCTGCCTGGCCCTCGCCACCCCTCGCCACTATCACCAGGTCTGGACTCGCGACCCGCACGCCGGCCACACGCGCGTCCTGCGCGGCGCCGGTGTCCTGCTGATGGGCCTGGCGATCCTTCCCTGCGTCGGCCTGTGGGGCGACGTGCTGGGCATGGCGGTCTGGCTGGGCTGGCTGTCCGCCGGTGCGCTGCTGTGGTTCGGCATGCTGTCCTGGGCCCCGCGCCCCGCCGTGGGCACGGCGGCGGTGGCGGTGGCGATTTCCCTGTTGGGCGTGGGCATCGGCTTCTGATCCGGCCGGGCCGGCCGCGGGCGCCAGGTGCGACCGATCGCCGCATTGCGCAATTTCACGCCGGTTTTCGGCCATTTGATGCGGGTCAACCGGTATCCATATCCGGCAAGACCGGCGCGGTTTCAGCACCATATGTGGTGATAGAGTCTTCGCACTCCACTACATATGGTGCCAACATGGACATCCAACACATCCTCAAGCGCGACGGCCGCGTCGTTCCATTCGATAGCGAGAAGATCGCGCAAGCCATGGCGGCGGCGGGTCAAAGCACCGGGGAGTTGGACCTGCAAGGCGCTCGCGCGCTGACCGGCACGGTCATCGCAAAGCTGGAGGGCAACGTGTGCCCCGGCGTCGAAACCATCCAGAACCGCGTCGAAGATGCCCTGGTCCAGGCAGGCCACTGGCGCACGGCGCGCGCCTACATCGTTCATCGCGAGCAGCACGCCCGCCTGCGTTCGCTGCGCCACACGCTGGTCGACGTCGAAAGCGCCATGGAAGAGTACCTGGAACAGCGCGATTGGCGCGTCAACGCCAACGCCAACCAGGGCTACAGCCTGGGCGGCCTCATCCTGAACGTCGCCGGCAAGGTCACCGCCAATTACTGGCTGTCCAACGTTTTCACGCCAGAAGCCGGCCAGGCCCACCGCGAAGGCGACATCCACATCCACGATCTGGACATGCTCAGCGGCTACTGCGCCGGCTGGTCGCTACGCCAGTTGCTGACCGAAGGCTTCAACGGCATCCCCGGCAAGGTCGAATCCACGCCTCCAAAGCACATGTCGGCCGCCATCGGCCAGATCGTCAACTTCCTGGGCACGCTGCAGAACGAATGGGCCGGCGCGCAGGCGTTCAGTTCATTCGACACCTACATGGCGCCCTTCATCCGCCGCGACGCAATGACCTACGCGGACGTCAAGCAATCCATCCAGGAACTCATCTTCAACCTGAACGTGCCCAGCCGCTGGGGCACACAGACGCCCTTCACCAACCTCACGTTCGACTGGACCTGCCCGGCCGACCTGAAGGACCAGATCCCGTACGTGGGCGGCGAGGAAATGCCGTTTTCCTACGGCGACCTGCAAGCCGAGATGGACATGATCAATCGCGCGTACATCGAGGTCATGATGGCCGGCGACGCGAAGGGCCGCGTATTCACCTTCCCCATTCCCACCTACAACATCACGCCCGATTTCGACTGGGACCATCCCAACACCGAGCGCCTCTTTGAAATGACGGCACGCTACGGGTTGCCGTACTTCCAGAACTTCCTGAACTCGGACCTGGAGCCGCACATGGTGCGCTCCATGTGCTGCCGCCTGCAGCTCGACCTGCGCGAACTCCTGAAGCGCGGCAACGGCCTATTCGGTTCTGCCGAGCAGACCGGATCGGTCGGCGTGGTGACCGTGAACTGCGCCCGTCTGGGCCATACCTGCCGCGGCGACGAGGAGCGGCTGATGGCGCGCCTGGACCACCTGCTGGCGCTGGGCCGCGACGTGCTGGAAACCAAGCGCAAGGTGGTGCAACGCTACATCGACCAGGGCCTTTACCCCTACACCCGCCGTTACCTGGGCACGCTGCGCAATCACTTCAGCACGCTGGGCGTGAACGGCATCAACGAGATGATCCGCAACTTCACGGACGACGCCGACGACGTGACCACGCCCGCCGGCCATGCCTTTGCCGTCCGGCTGCTGGACCGCGTGCGCCAGCGCATGACCGAATTCCAGGAAGAAACCGGCCACCTCTACAACCTGGAGGCCACGCCGGCCGAAGGCACCACGTACCGGTTCGCCCGCGAAGACCGCAAGCGCTATCCCGGCATCCTGCAAGCGGGCACGGACGCCCAGCCCTACTACACGAACTCCAGCCAGTTGCCGGTGGGCTACACGGATGATCCCTTCCACGCGTTGCAACTGCAGGAAACGCTGCAAAGCAAGTACACGGGCGGCACGGTGCTGCACCTGTACATGAACGAAGCCGTCTCCACGGCCGAGGCCTGCAAGCAGCTCGTGCGCCGCGCGCTCAGCAACTTCCGCCTGCCTTACATCACGGTCACGCCCACGTTCTCCATCTGCCCGAATCACGGCTACCTGGCCGGGCACCACGAGTTCTGCCCCAAGTGCGACGCGGAACTGCTGGCCAAGCAATCGGCATGCTGCACCCCGGCGTAGCGTTGCCGGAACCCGGGGCGGCGCGCGACCTTCCGGCGCGCACCGTCCTTCACCCGCCGGGCGAGAGTCCGGCATCACTTTCCGAGGAAAACCTATGCAAACCTTGACCGCCCCCGTCGCCACGTCCGCTCCCGCCGTCCAACTGGACGACAGCCAGCGCGTGCGCTGCGAAGTCTGGACCCGGGTGATGGGCTACCACCGCCCGGTTTCTTCCTTCAACACCGGCAAACAGGGCGAATTCAATGAGCGCCGCTTCTTCGTCGAACGCAGTGCCTGAAAGCGGTTCGGCCCAAGGCAACTCGCAGGCCGGCGGCGCCGGCCGGCCCGCCGCGCAGGCCATCCGCCTGCTGGCCGACCGGCCGGGCTACGCCCCGCCGCCGCAGCCCGTCATCCAGCCCCTGCCCCGGCACTCGCCCGCGGTCGGCGGGCTGGTGCCCTTTTCCACCGTCGACTGGCCCGGCCAGTTGGCGGCGGTGGTCTTCATTTCGGGCTGCCCGTGGCGCTGCCACTATTGCCACAACACCGAACTGCAAACGCGCGCCGCCCGCTATGACTGGCGCGAAGTCCGTGGCTTCCTCGAAACCCGCAAGGGCCTGCTGGATGCCGTCGTATTTTCCGGCGGCGAACCGCTGAGCGAGCCGCGCCTGCCCGCCATGATCCGCGACGTCAGGCGTATGGGGTACCGCGTGGGCCTGCACACCGCGGGCATCTACCCGCTACGGCTCGCAGACGTGCTGCGCCATCTGGACTGGGTAGGCATGGACATCAAGGCGGACGCCAAGGGTTACGACGACATCACGGGCCGGCGCGATTCCCAGCGTCCTGCGCTCGCGTGCCTGACGCAGTTGCTGTCCGCCGGCCTGGACTTCGAATGCCGCATCACCTGGCATCCCGACTGGCTGGACGAAGCACGCCTGATGGCACTGGCGCGGGAACTGGCCCGCCGCGGCGTGCGCCGCTTTGCGGTGCAGGCCGCGCGCGCCGGCCCCGGCGCGCCGGTCGCGCGGGCCCTCAGCAACCAGGCGCAGGCCGAGCTGCGCCTGGCCTTTCAGGAATTCGCCTATCGCTGATCCAGATGCGCAGCCAGGGTGGCGTGGAACCGCGGCGACACCACGGCCCCCACATTGCAGCGGGACCACGGCGACACCGCCGTGGGATCCACGCTGAACACGCGACCCGGCGCCATGATGACCTTCTCGGGCATCAGCGCCGCGGCCAGCGTCAGCGAATCAGCCACGCCAGGAAACGCGGACCACAGGTACAGCGAACTGGTCGGACGCGTGAACACCTGCGCGCCCAACGAATCCAGCACCTGCAACGCCTGTCCGGTGGCGGCCTCCAGCCGCTGGCGCAAGCGCACCAGATGCCGCTCGTAGTGGCCTTCCCGCAGCATCACGTCCACCATGCGCTCGCAATATTCAGAGCTGCTGACATGCACCAGGGCCTTTAAGTCGGCCAGGTCGCTCGCCAGCGCGGCGTTGCACGCGATGAAGCCCACGCGCAACGCCGCCGAGAAAGACTTCGAGAAGCTTCCGATATAGATGGTGCGCTCAAGCTGATCCAGTGCCGACAGCCTGACCGACGACGTGGGCTTGAAGTCCGCCAGCGGATCGTTCTCGACCACCATCAGGTTGTAGCGCTCTGACAGTTGCAGGATCTTGTAGGCCTTGGCCGGCGACATGTCCGAGCCGGTGGGATTGTGCGCGATTGACTGCGTAAAGAAGAGCCGCGGCTTTTCGCGCTGCAGCAACGATTCCAGCGCAACGACGTCCGGCCCGTCAGGCAGGCGCGGCACGCCCAGCATCCGCACCCCGGCCAGCTTCAGCTTGCCAAAGAGCGGGTAATACCCCGGGTTGTCCACCAGCACTGTCGACCCCGGTGGCAGGAAGTAGCGGATCACCAGGTCCATCGCCTCGTTGGCGCCATGCGTCAGCACCAACTGCGATGGCACGGCGCTGATGCCCACGTCGCCCAGCTTGCGGACCAGGCTTTCGCGCAGCGGCGCATAGCCAAAGCGGCTGCCGTATCGGAACAACGCGCCCAGTCCCGTGCGCACCACCTTCTGGTGATAGCGGTCCATGCGCATGTCCGCCAGCCACTCCACCGGCGGAAAGCCGTCGCCCACGGCGACCGCATCCGGTTGGGTCTTGAGCTGCTCTCGCATCAACCACACGATATCCATCGCCCGGCTCAACTGCCCGGGTTCTTCGTCCGCGGCCGGGCGCGTGTGATCGACGTCCAGTACATAGAAACCCGAGCCGCGCCGTGGCTCGACCAGTCCGCGCGCCACCAGCATTTCAAACGCCACCACCACCGTGTTCTTCGCATAGCGGTGCAGTTGCGCCAGCTCGCGCAGAGACGGCAGCTTGTCGCCCGCACGGTAGACGCCGTCGGCGATCTGCTGGCCGATCAGACTGGCCAGGCTCTCGGCAATGGGCGCCGCGCGCTGCGGCCTGCCCGGCGGATTGGCGTCTTCCACGTTGGGATCCCCGTCTTGTCGTTGCCAAAATTGGTGCAGTGCAATGGTACTGTTTGCCCAAACTGTACCTCTGAATAGCGGTACAGTTTACCTAGAATCAGGCCACTCGATTCTTATACGGAGACACGCCATCGTGGCCGATTCACGCCTGCCCAACTTCCGGGCCCTCACCCCCGCCCAACGCCTGGCCGCCATTGCCGACGCTGCCTCGCTCACCGCCGAAGAACGCCAGTTGCTGGCCGAGCCCGGCGCGCTGAGTCTTGCCCGTGCCGACGGCATGATCGAAAACGTCCTGGGGACGTTCGAGCTGCCCCTGGGCGTGGCGGGCAACTTCCAGGTCAACGGCCGCGACGTGCTCGTGCCGATGGCAGTGGAAGAACCGTCCGTGGTGGCCGCCGCCTCGTTCATGGCCAAGCTGGCGCGCGAAGGCGGCGGCTTCGAGACGTCCAGCACCCGCCCCCTCATGCGCGCGCAGGTTCAGGTCCTGGGCTTGACCGACCCGCATGGCGCGCGCCTTGCCCTGCTGCGCGAGCGTGACCGCATCCTGACGCAGGCCAACAGCCGCGACAAGGTGCTGATCGAACTGGGCGGCGGCTGCCAGGACATCGAGGTCCACGTGTTCCCGGACACGCCGCGCGGCCCGATGATCGTGATGCACCTGATCGTCGACGTGCGCGATGCCATGGGCGCCAACACCGTCAACACCATGGCCGAAGCCGTGGCCCCGCTGGTCGAGGAAATCGTCGGCGGCTCGGTCCGCCTGCGCATCCTGTCCAATCTGGCCGACCTGCGGCTGGCCCGCGCCCGCGTGCGCTTGACGCCGCAGACGCTGGACACCAAGGAGCGCAGCGGCGCCGAGATCATCGAAGGCGTGCTGGACGCGTACACGTTTGCCGCCATCGACCCGTACCGCGCCGCGACGCACAACAAGGGCATCATGAACGGCATCGATCCGGTCATCGTGGCCACCGGCAATGATTGGCGCGCGGTCGAGGCCGGCGCGCACGCCTACGCCGCCCGCTCGGGCCGCTACACGTCGCTGACTCACTGGGAAAAGGACACGTCGGGCGCGCTGGTCGGCAGCATCGAGATGCCCATGCCCGTGGGCCTGGTCGGCGGCGCCACCAAGACCCATCCGCTGGCGCGGCTGGCCTTGAAGATCATGGACGTGCGTTCGGCACAGGAACTGGGTGAAGTCGCCGTGGCCGTCGGCCTGGCGCAGAATCTGGGCGCGCTGCGGGCGCTGGCCACCGAAGGCATCCAGCGCGGCCACATGGCGCTGCACGCCCGCAACATCGCGCTGGTGGCCGGCGCCACGGGCGCGGAGATCGACGAGGTCGCCAAGCGCATGGCCGCGGAGAAGGACGTCCGCACCGACCGCGCGCTGGCCTTGCTGGAGGAACTGCGCGCGTCCCGATAACCCGCACGGCGAATACACGAGGCGGCGCCGGTCCACCCGCGCGCCGTCCGATAAACACAGGAGAGAGACATGAAACAAAGCCCTCAGGCGCCGTCCGCGCACCTGGCTGAAGTCTGGAGCGACACCGTGGATCTCAGGCATCTGGCCTGGGCCATCGGCATCGGCATCACGGTCAGCGTGGCCGGCTTCTTTGCCGCCAGCCGCTGGCTGCGCGGCGTGGTGGCCTCCCCGGAACTTGCGCACGCCTACGCCATGCTGGCCGGGCTGGCCGGCTGCGTGCTGGCAGGCGTGATCTGCGCCCGCCTATTCCCACCCAAACGCGAGGTCGTCGAGCACAGCGCCACGCATGACCCCGCCTGGCGCGCCGAAGTGCTGGCCGAGCTGGCCGAACAGCCCGGCGGCCTGGGCACGCTGGCGGACCTGCCCGACGCTGTGGTGCGCGAGCTGAAGGAACTGGACCTGTACGACCTGTTCGCGCAGCCGGCGGCCCCCGCGTCTGCCGTTGCCGCCGAACCCCGGCGCGGCGCCGCCAAGGAGGCGCTGGCATGAGCCCCGAACTGCTTGAACAAATCATGGTGGCCGCCGGCATGGGCCTGTTGGGCGCGGTCGTGTTTGCCGCCATCGGTCTCGTGTCCGGCACCGACGAAACCACGACGCTCGCGCCGCTGACCCTGCTGGTGGTGCTGCTGGGCGTGCCGCCCGCCGGTGTCTTCACGTTCTTTCTCGCAGGCGCCGTCGCCAAGCACATGACGCACGCCGTGCCGACCGCGCTGCTGGGCATCCCGGGCGACACGCTGGCCACGCCGCTGCTGCAGGACGCGAACATGCTGCGCAAGCTGGGCGTGCCGCACATCGCGCTGCGCAAGATGGTGTCCGGCGCCATCGTCGCCGCGTTTGTCGCGGTGCCGCTGGCGGTGCTGTTCGCCGTGCTGCTCGCCCCGTTCGGCGCCGCCATCACCAAATCCGCACCCTGGATCTTCCTGGCGGCCGCATTGCTGATCGCGTATTTTTCGGCGGGACGCTGGGCAGCCGTGGCGCTGCTGGTGCCGTTCGTCATGGTCATCATTGCGCTGCAAAGCCTGACGGCCAAATACGGCGTGAAGCTCAGCATCAGCTACTTTCTGGGCATCGCGATCGGCCCGCTGATCGCCGACCTGTTCACCGTGCTGTCGCCCCAAGGCCGCGGCAAGATGATGCGCGACAAGGTCCGCACGTTCTCGCTGGCGCCTGATGTCAAGGGCTGGTCGGGGTACTTTCCGAACCCGCTGAAAGTCATGGACCGCGTGCAGACGCGCTGGACGCTTGCCACGGCGGCCGTGTCCAGCGCCACCTTCGTGTTCAGCCCGGTCGCCATGACTGTCGTGCTGGGCGAACTGGTGGGCTCGCGCGTCAAGCATGCCTATCACCGGCTGACCACGGTGCTCAGCGCGCGCAACGGCGTGACCGAGGCCACCTACATTGCCGAGGCGCTGATTCCGCTGATCGCCTTCGGCCTGCCCCTGAGCCCCGTGGCGGCGGGACCCGCGGCGCCGCTCTTTAACGCGCCGCCGCGCTTCACGGTGGATGCGGCGACGGGCCAGACGCACAACCTGCACAACCTGCTGAACCACTGGGAATTTCTGGGCTACGGCATGCTGGCGGTGTTGCTGGCGGCGGTGGTGTCCTATCCCTTCGCCATGAACTTCGCGCGCCGCGCTGCGCTCTTCGTGTCGCGCCGCGTCAGCCACGAAGCCATCATTGCCACGTTTGTCGGCCTGATCATCGTGATCAGCGTCTGGGAAGGCCAATTCCTGGGCCTGCTCGTCATCCTGACCATGGGCCTCATCGGCGGCCTGCTGTCGCGCCTGTTCGGCTTCAATACCGGCGTGCAGTTCATGGGCTACTACACCGCCGTGCTGTCCGTGCCGGCGATCATCAAGCTGGCTACATAAAGCGTGACGGATGGGCGGGGGGAATAGCCCCCGCCCATTGCCGCGCCACTTGATTCTTCGCAAGGCGGCGCTCCCCACCTTGCTCTAGCCTCTGCTCTCTTGACCAGAGGAAAGACTCATATCATGACGTGGTTCAAATCACTCACCCTCGCCGGACGCGAGTTGCTGCCCATCGTGCAGGGCGGCATGGGCGTTGGCGTATCCGCCCATCGCCTAGCCGGCGCGGTTGCCAGCCAGAACGCCGTGGGCACCATTGCCAGCGTCGATTTGCGCCATCACCACGCCGATCTCGTAGAAAGAACTGAAAAATGCAATGACCGCGACACGATCGACACCGCCAACCGCGAAGCCCTGCATCGCGAAGTCCGCGCCGCGCTCGACACCGCGCAGGGCCGCGGCCTGGTGGCGGTCAACGTCATGAAAGCCGTGCGCGACCATCCCGCGCTGGTGCGCCAAGCCTGCGAAAGCGGCGCCGAAGCCATCGTCATGGGTGCTGGCCTGCCGCTCGACCTGCCCGAAATGACGGCGGACTTTCCCAAAGTGGCGCTCGTGCCCATTCTTTCCGAAGCCCGCGGCGTCGCCGCCGTGCTGAAAAAATGGATGAAAAAAGGACGACTGGCCGACGCCGTCGTCATCGAACACCCGGGTTACGCGGGAGGCCACCTGGGCGCGGCGCGGATTGACGACCTGCACAGCGAACGCTTCGACTTCAAAAAGGTGCTGGCCGATTGCCACGCCCTTTTCACTGAACTGCAACTGGGCCGCGATGCGCCTCGCCTGATTGTCGCGGGCGGCGTCGGCAGCCATGAACAGGTCCGCCACTGGCTCACCAACGGCGCCGATGGCGTGCAGGTCGGCACCGCGTTCGCCGTCACCCACGAAGGCGACGCCCACGAAAACTTCAAGCGCGTCCTGATCGACGCCGACCCCGCCGAACTGGCGGAATTCACCAGCGTGGCCGGTCTGCCCGCACGTGCAGTCGCCACGCCGTGGCTGACGCGCTACCTGCGCCAGGAAGGCACGCTGCAAGCCAACACCCGCGCCGATCCGCGCCGCTGCAGCCAGCGCATGGACTGCCTGACGCAATGCGGCCTGCGCGACGGCATCGCCAAGTTCGGCCAATTCTGCATCGACTTGAAGCTGGCGGCCGCCATGCGCGGCGAAGTCAGCCGCGGTCTGTTCTTCCGAGGCGCCTCCAAACTGCCGTTCGGCAATGCCATGCGTTCCGTGCGCGAACTGATGGATTACCTGCTGCACGGCGAAATGCCCGCAGCGGCATAAGCCCGACGTCCCCTCAGATGATCTCCGGCAGGCGCCGCAGATCATCGATCACTTCAAAGGCGCCCTCATCCAGCAACCGCTGCCGCTGCTGCGGTCCGTTGTGCGAGGCGCCCACAAACCCCACCGCCCGCATGCGCGCCGCACGGGCAGCGCGCACACCTGGCACGCTGTCCTCCACTACGACGCAATCCAGCACCGCGGCCCGCATCTGCCGCGCCGCGTACAGAAAAACGTCCGGCGCGGGCTTGCCTTTGGCCACCTGCGCCGTGCTGAACACATGGGGCGCGAACGTCTCCCACAAACCCACCATCTTGAGCGCGGCCTCCAGCTTGGCCGGCATGCTGCTGGACGCGACGCACAGGTCCAACCCACGTTCCTTCAATACCTCAAGCGTCTCGTGCACGTGCGGCAAGGGGCGCAGTTCGGTGCGAAACGTGCGTTCCAGCCGGTCGGCATATTGGCGCGCGAAGCCCTCGGGCAACGAGCAGGCGTGCTCCGCCTGCAACGTGCGCCACATGTCCGCATCCGGGATGCCGGCAAAACGCAGTGCGGCCTCTTCGGGCGTGATGGCGATGCCGTGTTCGGCCAGGGCGCTGGATTGAGCGCGCGCGGCGATGATTTCGCTGTCGATCAGAACGCCATCGCAATCAAAGATGACCAGGCGCGGGGCGGACGTGTGCATGTAACCTCCAACGTGTTTGTCCGCTCCATGATAGGCCAGCCGCGTTACTGCACCGCTGCCCCGACCCGCCGCAGCCGCCAGGCGACGGCCACGCCCGCCAGGCCCGCCGCCGCCA
>Ga0213829_1000263_pt1 | contig 57325 bp, 48 predicted proteins | sample MC6MC0896MG_FD_180665 | JGI IMG/M metagenome (GOLD analysis project Ga0213829, IMG submission 180665) | Enriched soil aggregate microbial communities from Iowa State University, Ames, United States - MC6-MC0896-MG | ecosystem: Environmental > Terrestrial > Soil > Unclassified | place: USA: Iowa... | reverse complement strand
GAGAAGCATTTAAATGGCGAAAAAGAGCGATTTGCAACGTCGAGTACTTATCGGTAGAAAACTTGCAATGGCGCGTGACATGTCTCAATTACGTCAAGAAGACGTAGCATTAGAGATATTCGGTACACCTCATAAGAATCGAATGAGTGAAATCGAAAATGGTAAATTAATGCCAGATGCAGAATTATTATCTGTCCTATGCCAAAAATACGGTGTCTCTTCAGATTGGGTTCTTGGGTTTACTGTTGAGCCCGAACTAGATAAAACTGCGTCAGTAGCAGGAATTTTGTTTAACAGTCTTGGCGATATGATGAGTGAATATACTCAAGCCATGGCTTTTCAGTTAAGTATGGTCGCTGCACAGCACGTAACGTCATTTCCAAAAGCATTAACAGTACAATTACTAACTGCATCAAAAGAGCTTATTCAGGCTTGTTTATCTCAAGACCGGTCAATTCAAGACAAAGTATTACCGGAATTACAAGCTTTAATGCTTATTGTTCGTGAATGTGAACAAAATAGAGCTAAACAAATCCGTAACCTAGAAATGGCAATTGATGATGTTTTTCAGCGTGACGAAAACGATTTACAGGAAAAGGCATTGATTGACCTTATTCAAAATCGAAAGCGTTTTAGTAAAGCTTCTTTACAGCAACAGGCTATAGCTGAAGTAAAACAAATAGGTCTATTTACAGAGTAGACAAAAATGGCTCGCAAGATTGAATACTCGGAAGAAATTTGGAACCGACTAAAAGAAGTCTATGAATCTTCACCTAAGATTACTTGGCAAGGTTTAGTTGATCATGTTGGCGAAGAACTCGGTTGTGAGATGCCTTCGCCATCCGTTGTACGCCGTAAAGCACTTGCTGAGAAATGGAAAAAGAAAGCGAAATCTCTAGTCAAGAAGACTGCCCGCGAGCTCAATAAAGAGATTAAAAAATTGACCAATCAAAACAATGGTCAAGATGAGTCACAAGTTTCTGAAAATAAAGAAAAAAGTAATAGTCAAAATTCTGTCAAAAAAACGTCAAATATTGCTGAAATTGATGGTCAAAACTCAAATAATAATGGTCAGAACAATGGTAGCAACTCAACAATCAATGAGAACTATCTTAAGTCTGCATTAGTAGTCAAAAATAACCGTGTTAGAGCTCATAAACTTGGTGAACTTATTACAGATACAATTGACAGTGTTATTCATATTCGAGATGAAGTACTAAATCTGAATAATCCAACAGAAGAACAATTAGCATTAGTTAAATTCAAGATGGGACTTATATGTCAGGTTGTAGATTTAAACGTTAAGCAAAGTATCAGCATTTCTAACATTGCTAGGACAGAAGCAATGTTCTGGGGCTTAGATGCTGATGATCTTAAAGACCTGTCAGAAGTTCAAGCACGGCGTAGTTCTGTTATTGCTGGTGCTGAAGATAGAATGGCAATTGCAAAAGCAAATATGAAAAAGAAAAAAGAAGAAGCGTTTATGCGTAAGCTTGCTTTAGTTGAAGCTGGTGAAGTAGATCCTGAAGATAACTAAGAATATGTAAAAAATGCGCTGGAATATGATTGATTATTGAATATACTATTTCAATGAAATGTAGAATAAATTCACTTTAATCTTTAGGAGTAATTATGCAAGAAGATGACGGTTTTCCATGGTGGGGCTGGGTGACGGGAGCGATCATTGTTGCTTTCTATTTTTATTTATTAATGCCAGAAGTTTCGAAACTTTCATATTCATTTGCAGAACATGTTGCCGCACCAATATCTTTAGCAATCAATAGTTCAATAGTTGATATCTTTTTAGCAGTTATTCTTTTTGCGATTGTAATTGGGTCAGTTATTGTTCCATTTTGTGCGAATTACTACTTAGTTAAAAATCTACAAAAAGAAATTTAGTTAAACTTAAAATTTTATAAAGCCTGCCTTTATGGTGGGCTTTTTTTTGCTTATCTATTAATCACATCATTACTTATTTTAAAAAAGTTTCCGTGTTTTGGGTCATGCATGACTATATTAGAAATAACCATTAACTTAATAGGAAACATGCAAATGTCATCTAATCGTATTACAGCAAATGAAGCATCTAACTTAGCAAACAGTTCAACCCAATTTGATAAAGATTATATCCTTGATCAGGTTTATCAAACAGTTAAGGCTAATCTTAAGTCTGGTTATGTAGTTTTGCTATATCAAACAAATTCTGTCTCTATTCTAGAAATGGAAGCAGCTGTTCGTCAATTGAAAGCAGATGGATACCAAGCAAATGCTACTCATTCATCAATCTCACTTAAATTAGAGGTTAGATGGCCTGTCTAAGAATTATAACAATAGGAACTTCATAGCTTTTTATTGAAAAAAATTATCCAAAATGCCCTATATCAAAATGGGGCATTTTTGTTATGACAGATTCAAATCACAATAATCCAGTTTTATCTTATGATGAACTTGGCTTCATTATTGGCATGAAACGAGTTGAAAAAAAAGTAAATACGATTGATTTAAATATTGAAAAGATTATCGAAATTCTTATTCAAAGCTTTGAAGAGCAAAAAGCACAGTTTGATAGACCTCAGCCAAAACTGACAGAGTTTCAAAAGATGCTTAATGCTGTCAATAATAGACCAGCTTTAGACTTTGAAGATTTATTAAAAGAAAAATCAAATCCAATCACACAGTCTTTTGTTGTAGCTGACAAGTTTGTGAAAGACTTTTCTGATGTATTGGAGCAATCAGTTAATGGTCTTAATACAGCACATAAAGAACAAATCAACCAACCTAAGACGCGAAAGCCAGCCATAGAAATCCATAGCCATGAAGATTTGAATAAGATTGTAAGCTCATCTACACCAGAGCGCGATGAGAAGGGGCGTTTTGTTTCTAACAATAATGATGCCCAAAACCAATCATCAATTAGAAAGGTTGCCCAAACAATAACAACGGTGATTAAAGGAGTAATGCCGAACTCACCAAAAGGTGTAGATCCTACTGTTGATGCTATCAATGAAGTTGGTCACTTACTTTCACCTGTATGCCGTGCTGCTGGTTTAGCCTTGCGTCCATTAACTGGTTTGATGCGTAGTAAAAAGCGCAATGAGCCATTACCTCGCGAACAAGAAAACCATAACCGTAAACAAATAAAGTTATTGCAGCGCATTGCCGATAATTTAGCGGCTAAGGGCGGATTGTTAGGTTCCATAGGGAAATTACTTACTTCCGCTTTATCTGCTGGTGGCGGCCTTCTGGGTGGTGTTCTGGGCAAGGGTAAAAAAGGTATAGGGAAATTAGGTAAAGGTTTAGGTAAATTTCTAAAGTTTGGTCGTGGCTTACCCGTTATTGGAGCATTAACCGCTGGTGCATCATTATTAGATTGGAATGAACAGAGCACACAAGAAAAGGGCGGTACAGTAGGTAGTCTTGCTGGGGGTGTGATAGGAGGTACGGTAGGATCCATATTTGGTCCAGCTGGTACCTTGATTGGTGGTATGGCTGGTTCTTGGATAGGTAATAAACTTGGTACCGCAGTTGCGCCGTATTTTAAAGAGTGGACAGATTCATTAATTGCTGCAGATGTACCAGGTATTATTAATACTGCGTGGAAAGGATTTGTTAGTTTTGCAGCGAATGCTTTTGATCAAGCAAAAGGCACAGCTTCAAAAGTTGTGGAAGGTGTCAAAGATACTGCAGGTGATACATTAGATTTCATCAAAGATAAATTTAACCGGTTTAATCCATTTCATGACGGCGTTCCAACATGGGGAGTAGGGCAAGGAGTTTATAAGCCGGGCTTTGGGGCAAACAAAAATGTTCCTGCTTATGGTTCAACTAATACTAAAGCTTTGGAAATGATTGGCAATAATACTGTCGAAAGAGCAAATAGCCTTCTACGTAAATTTGAAGGATACAACGATACTGCCTATTGGGATGTGAATGCTCATCGTGTTGGTTATGGTAGCGACACAGTGACAGATGAAAAGGGCAACGTAACCAAGGTTACTGCAAATACAAAAGTCAAAAAGGCAGATGCTGAAAGGGATTTGGAACGCCGTACAAGAATATTCGCAGCTGAAGCAAGGAGTAAAGTCGGAGAAAAAGCTTGGGATAACTTACCTATGGACACACAAGCAGCGTTAACATCTGTAGCATACAATTATGGTGCACTACCAAAGAGTGTTGTTAAGGCTGTGAAAACTGGCAGTGTAGAAGAAATCTCTACTTCTGTTAGAAATTTACAGAATCATAATAATGGAATTAACTCAAAGCGTCGAAATTCAGAGGCCGATATCATCAAGAGTTCAGTTTCAAAAACAAATAATTTACTAAAACCTTCTGAAGAAATTAACAAGGGTGGAAGTGATATTAATGAAAAAATTACCTTCTCTAATAGGTTGGAGGAGTCCAAAAAATCAATTAAACAGGTTTTAGCTACTAAACCAGCAATACTTCCGACAGCTCAAAAAACAAATAATGTTAATTCAAAACTTAAGACCCAAGTTAACACTGCTGTCCAATCATTTAAGCAGCCTCTCAATACACCTAATCCACAAGAAGTCGTTGTTGTTAATGGTAGTAGTGGTAATATTTCGCAGAACGTAAACGATAGATACCTAGCTCATGCTCTAACAGGTGGGATAGGTATGGGGAAATTAGATGTATAAATTCATGAAAACTACTTTATTAATTTTGAGCTCAATTACTTGTTCAGTTTCATTTGCTGGAATAGAAAAATGCTCAAATTTACCCAATCAGAATGCTTTAAATAGTTGTTCTTCTAATGTTTTGAATTCTGCAAATCAGAAAATCAATAGCGTTTATAACAATTATATGAAAGAGCTTAATTCAACAGAAAAACTTCAATTGAAGGATGCGCAAAGAGCGTGGATTCAATTTAAGGAAAAAGATTGCCAATTTCAGTCTTCACCTGTTAATAAGGGCTCTTTATATCCATTTGTACATAATGCATGTTTAGTAGAAAAGACAGAAACACGAATTAAAGAATTACAAGATATGCAAGAGTGCAGATCAGGTAACGAACCAGGTTGCTTATAGTTTAATTTGTAGAAGAAAAAAGAAAGGGATTGAGTCATTCAATCCCTTTTTTATTTTCATTAAGAATGATATATATCTTCAAAATTTTTTTTCAGGAAATCGATTTAGTAAGATATTCCATAAGGGAATCCCTGATATTAAGTTTAATCATTGGAGGGAGTATCAATATGGTTTGAAAAAAGGATCTCTGAAACATTAATAGTACGGGGTGAGCTTTTGTATTCTGTTTCGAATTCGCGTAACTCCTTATGAGAAGGTAGGTTTTCCACTGCCATGACAATTAGTTCAAGAGCTTTCGACTCATTACCATCTTTTCTATAACGCTCAGCTAATATAAGAAGCATTCCAGTTTCAATGACTTGTGGGCATTTAATCTTTAACTTTTGATTTCTTTCTGAAAAATATTTTTTTAAACACTCATGATGAACTTCTATTTCCCACTGAAAAGGTAAGTTTAATAATGAATTTACAATAAGACCTTCTGTACAAGGATTTAAGATAATTTTTTCATGTTTATTGGTAAATTCGACTACATTTTTCAATCTTTGAGATTTTTTTATATAATAATTATAAATAATATAAAGTGCTAAAAAAGCTTTTTTATCAGCAGATTTTAAATTATTAATTTGCGATTCAAATTCAGTTAGAACATTTGAAATTTCGGTTACTGTAGCATTTGGTACACCTGTTAAAAATTTCTCAAGCTGGGATAAATAGCCTTCTAATTTTTGTATACCAGCTCCGCTACTAAAATCTATATGGTGAATCCAAAATTCTGGAGCCATTTGCATAACTGTTATATTTGAACGTTCAAGATGGTAATTATATTTTTCTTTTTCAACAGTAGGCTGACGCATTATAAATTCAATTATGACATGTCTAGCTAATCTAGATAATCCTTGTAAGGTTAACCATGTTTTATTGTCATGATTACAGGTATCTGAATATGTATTAAATGTAAGATTCTTTGGTAGTTTTTCTAAATTATGAACATATTTAGAACGAGCTATATAAGAATTAGAAAGTGCAATAGGTAAATCACTTCTTGTAATAGGATTAATTACATCATTTGCTTCAAGGCGGAAAAAGTCAGGTGTAATGTGTTCTAATGCAAAATCTTTAAAACGCCTAGCCAAAGATGTATGTTCTATGCTCAATATTGCGTTTCTTACATCATTTTTAATTGTTTGGTCTGCATTCGCTAAAGCTTTATCAATTCTTTTTCTCTTACTTTCTTCATAATCAGACCATGTAGATTGATGACCATCGAATTTCTGTGCTAATGATTCGATTGAAGCAACTAATAAGGTATAAGCTAACTCAAAATCATCTGAAATACGGTGCATTCCAGTAACATAAGTTCTGATAGAACTCATAACACCTAAAAAAGTTTTCCGTTTCAAACCAATAATTTGATTTGTGATTTTGATTAATTCATTTTCATCATTTTCCTCGTAAAAAACACGTTTATCAAAAACTTTCTTAATCATTTTATTGGGTGAGGTATGAGTAGAGACTCCAGGTTGTTCACTTAGTAATCTTTCAGTTAAAGAATAACTCGGAGATGCCGTACAATTTAAAACAAAAGAAAAAATTGTAGAGAAATCGAGTATTAAAGAACGTATCCCATGTGAAGCTAGCACACCTGGTCCATTTCCATTTGCTTCAATTAGCTCTTCAATCTCGTAAAGTATAGTGTTTGGCCCATTGGAGTTTTCAGCAAAAGAAATTGTTCCAGCTTTAGTCTCAATTTTTTGATCTGAGAATAAATTATAATTAGTATAAATAATTCCTTTTAAATTATTTTGATATTCAATTTCTCGGGTAAATAGCTTACCTGTACATATTTGTAGCATTCAAGTTTTCTCAAGGTGAAGAGCTTTCTGATTATTTAATAATTTATATATTTATTTCAATAAGAAACAGCCTTAAAAAGTATAATTGCTCACGGTATCTGGAACTTTTATGAATTGTTAAATTAACAAAACATGAAAAGAGTTCTTTTAAATAAGTTTATTTCTCATGAGCAGTTAGTCTTGTAGCGTATTATTTTAAGAGGTTCCGGTTGGAGCTCCCCAGAAGAAAGCCAGCTAAATAGCTGGCTTTTTTATCTTATTTAACAAAATTTCGAGCAACTTTAGACAGATTTTTAATGATCACATCTCTTTCGTACTTAGAATCAAAACTTTTAGGATTTTGAACATTTAGTACTTTCTGTTGAGCTAGTGTGAGTGGAACTTTGTCATTTTCATTGTTAACAAGAGAGTTATCAATATCAATCAAAATGTTGAGTTCGTCAGTACGTTGAACATCCATCCATTGGATTTGAACATTCATTTGAGGGAAAGTGGCATTGAGAAATGGATTGAACTTTTTAGTATTTACTATAATTTCTTTACCTTCTAATTCAATAAAAAGCGTTTTATCTGTATTTGAGAGCAACACATCTTGATAAATGTGACCATTAGGATGTGAAATAATTTTATCCTTATCTAGTCTTATCTGTTGACCTTCATAATCAAAAAACATTTATAGATTCCATCTTAATAATTCATTGAAGTTTCGGCCATTCTGTGTGGCCTATCATTCAGTTGTATCATTTATTTTGATGAAATGTGTAGTTTAATTTTAAGTAAATGCAACGCTTTGAAACTTGGATGGAACCTTTCTCATGTTGTTAGGTAGGGTAATATCAAAATAGCTTCATTGATATGAGGTTACTTGTTTAGTAATCGATAACAGCTTTGTGTTGGGCTACAATCTACATAAGAATTTGTTTATGATACATAATTTAAATTTTCAATAAACACTAAAGGGAAAAGCATGGAAAGTAATGAAATAGAAAAAAATATTATAAATTGGATAAAACGTGATAAATTTTCAAAATTAACATTCTTAGAACAGGAATGGAAAAGTTCAGATCATAAGTTTTACATTGGTTACTTTTATTTTGTTCTAGATTTAAAAAATGAAAAAAATGAATATGTATTTGATGAAATTGTTAAACGTGAAGGTACAAAAGCAAAAGCATTTATTTTTTTAGGAAAGATCGCAAGTAAAATTTATATTGATAGAGCAAACAGCACTTCAATTATTAGCTTTTTTATAAGAGCACTGGAAGAGGATGAATTAAATTCTGAAGCACATTGGTTAGTATATAATTATACTTATTGCGTTGACAATCTTATACAATCTTTAAAAATAGATGTTGATAATAATGATATAGAGAAAGTAAATCTAAAATTAAATAATATACGTAGATTAGAAGATTTTAATAAAATTTCAGAATTTAACTTAAAATTCTTAAAAAAATTAGTTTCAAAAAGTGGAATTATTTCAAATGATAAAATTAGGAGTATACTAAGTAGAATACATTTTTTATTATCTGAGTTTGATCAAGGAATAGATAATATTAATAAATCAATGAAAATTGATGTAAATACTATTAAAGATTATTATGATAAAAAATTAATTTCGCTCGATCAAGCTATTTCTAAAGTAAATGATTTTCAAGTGGATAAGTTTATAAATGATAATGATGAAGAAATTTATAATATTTTTTTAGATAAATCGAATAATAATGGACAGCAAATATCTGCGCATTTATTAATTAAAAGAGCATATTTGGCTAAGAAATATAATGATGTTATTGAAATATTTGAATTAAAAGCTGATAAAACTGGTGGAATTAATCATCCTGAATCTAATTTGTATTATCTTCTATCTCAGCAAGAACTCGCATTACCAATAAATCAAGAAATAATGAATTACATTACTTCAAAATTTAGTTCTGAATTTTATGAAACAAATAATATTAAAATTCTATACTATAATCTGTTGTTTAATCTATATGTTAGTGAAATAGAAAAAGAAATTTTGTGTGATAATCCATTAAACTTAGGTTTAGAAAGTTTTCTCTCATATAAGAAAGCTGAAAAAATATTGAAGTATCCTGAGATTCTAAAAAGTAAAAATTATGATTTATTTAGGGGGAGGCTTAATGAGCTAAAATTAAACACTCTTAAAAATAGTAAATTAAATAGATTTAATAACTATGAAACGTCTTATGATTTAGACTGTATCGAACATGATTCTTTAATTGACTATTGTAGTCTGTGTATAGAATTTAAAGAAATTGAAAAAGCTATACAACTCTTAGAAAAGTATCATGAAAATAATTTACCAACTATGAGTACATACAATACATTAGCTGTGTGTTATCAAAGAAAAGGTAAATTTAAAAAAGCTCTTGATGGTTTTCAAAATGCTTATAAGTCAATGAAAAATTCAAAAGAAATTGATTATATGATTGTGCAAAATTATTTAGATTGTTCAAAGTATGTCAAAAATTTTAAATTTCCTTTTAAAGAATATTTAAAATTAAGGGAGGAGTTGAATGTAGGTTTAACTAATTGTTTTAAATGGGATGATTCTATAAATAATCGTTGTAATTCTCTTTATAAATATTCTCCATTCAATATTAATACAATTGATTCATTAACTAACCAATACTTTTTTTTACCGAGCAAAAGTCAGCTAAATGATCCAATTGAATTGCCTGATATAAATAAAATTAAACCTGAAACACACATTCTTGATAAATATTTTATTTGTTCTTTTTCAAAAAATGAAAACTCAATGCTTATGTGGTCACACTATGCACAGCAGCACCAAGGTATAATGGTCGAATATTTCTTTTCAGGTGATTTACCTTATGGTTTTGGTATTGGTGAAGTAAGTTATGCAGAAGATATTAAACGTCTAAAAGATAAAGATCTTTATATTTTTAATCAATTTCTTTTAACGAAAAATAAAGATTGGTCTTATGAAAATGAAGTCCGTCTTTTTACTTCACTAAGAAATAAGGTGGAATTTGATAAATATGATTATCCAAATCCAGATAGATCTAAAATTAATGCTTCTGTAATATCTATAACATTAGGATTAAATTTTCCTGAAGATAAAAAGAAATTACTTAAGAATATTATAAGCTTGCTTAATAATAGGAAGTCCTCCTACGAACCTAAAATCATTGTTAAACAAGCATTCTTAAGTGAAACTAATTGTTACTCATTAGTTTATAAAGACATTAATCTTGATTAAATTTTAAGATTCGCGTTTTTTTTTAATTTAAAAATATTAGATTGGAACTAAATTAATTTTCTTAATTTTTATTAATTGAAAATAGCCTCATTTATATGAGGTTATTATTCATGGGCAGTCTTAATCTTGCAGCTGTAACAGCTACCACTCCATATATTAAAAAGATCCAATCTGCATTGGAAAAAGCAACAGGCCAAACTGTAGTTACACAAGAGTTTCGCAAAATTAAACGCGTTGCTGGTATCAGTGTTTTACCAGTAACTTTTTTCTTTTCTGGTGGTGCAACACTAACACTTTATATCCGAGCTTTAGCAGATGTGGTCAAAGCAGAACTTAATGATAAAGTGGTTGTATTGTCTGGTGATTTTAGTGATGACTATAAGCTTACTTTTGATAATGCCGTTAATGGTGTTTCTAAGCTTATAAGGGAAGCACAATCGAAAATTCAGGACCAAAACAAACGTGAAAAAGTGCGTCTACCTCCACGCCGTTCTTCTGTAGAACAAAAGGCTAAAGAAGTTCAAGAACAAGAACAAATACTTGATGAAGAATTAGCAAAACAAACGGCGCAACGGGACCAGCTTTTGGAAAAAATTGAATTAGCCAAACATCAGCTTGGTATTAGTTCTACTACGGAGGTTGGTCAATCTGAATTGGGAAAGTCGATTAGTGAAATCGCATCTATATCAACTGATAACAATGTAAATACTTTCGCACAAAATTCCTTATCGAATGAGCCTCTTGATGTAGAATTGTCTATAGATAACTCTATGTTGTGGAAGGATATAGTGCCAAAATATTTAGGAAGTGATCATCCACTTTCCTTGGAAGAGCAGGAAAAGATTATTGAAGAATGGATACCGAAAAAACAATTGGAAAGTATCAAATTTGATCTTTTGAATTCAGATGAAATTGTAAAAATGGCGAAGGAATTTGATCTGACTTTACCAGAACAAATTGCAATTCGTTATTGGTCAGGGGTCGGATGCGGAGCAATTAATGGTGTATTACATCAATCATCAATTTATACAAAAGAAGAAACTACAATTGAATTAAAAGGTGTTTCTTTATTGCGTCAAGCATTAGATAAATTGCCTAACTTTACTGAGGAAGTTGTTTTTTCTAGACAAGATTTACCACCTAAATTACTCAATTCTATTCTTAATTATGAGACTTATACTGCTGAAGGTTTTTTAGCTGCTAATGTCGGATATGATCTTTTTTCACACCGTAAAATAAGATTAATTATTCAATCTAAAAGCGGAAAACACATTGAGTGGATTAGTGAAAATTCAGATACAGAAAGTGAAGTCTTGTTTAAAAATTCCACTTCGTTTAAAGTATTAAACATAGCAGATTCGTTGACAGATGAATCTATTGGAAATGGTCAAATTTGGATTTATCTTGAGGAGGATGATAATGAATAAAGTTATATTAAATATGCCTCTTGGGTTGCAGGAAAAACGTGCTAAAGAAGCTGGTTTAACATTGCAAGAATGGCAAAAAGAGATGCAAATAAAATTAGCTAAAATGCATCGTAGTGCTGTTAAATCAATGAGACCAACAGGTAAATTTGTTTCAGTTTCTCGTGCAGATGCTGAACGTTTCCAACGAAAAATGGATTCAGCAATTGCATAGAATGCTTAAGAATTTTTGAAGAAAAGGTTGCATAAATTGCAGCCTTTTTTATTGGGAGTTAGATTGCCTTATTGAAATACAATTATTAAAAAAATGTGTTAAAGAATTTAAAAATTTATAAGACCGCTAGATAGTGGTTTTATTCTTTTGGAACTTCATTAATTTTTAAAACGCTGAAGCAATTAACCTTATAAAAATGCTAATAAAGGGTAGTGTCATGCAAATTCAAATCGGTATAGATATTGTCTTAATTCTTGCTTTTTCTGCTTATCTTTACTTCATAACAGGGTGGAATGGTAAAAATAAAGCGGCATCAATAAAACAATTTCGCCAAATTCCAATTAACCTTTTATTTAAAGAAATAAGATGGATGTACTTCGCATGCATGGCATGCGTATTGATCACAATTATTTTAGTTGATTGGCGAATTTATAACGTTGCTAACTATTTTGATGCATTAAGTGTCTCGCTTTGGATCTTTATTGTCTATTTCTCTATTTTTTCTACTTATCAGATTGGCACTGCAATTCTAGTAAAACTTTTGACTATTTTTTCCAATAGAGCAACTTCCTAATGATCACGGCTAAAACAATTATAAACATGGTTGAGTACTGGCTATATCATCCTGTTAATGGGAAATATGGATCTAATTTTGGTGCACCTCTTTATGCTTTGCTAATGACACCACTCGATGCAAGGGTGGCAGATAGCTTTCTAATTAAGATGAAAAAGGATCTACCTATTTTATCTGAGCTCAACTCTGACCAGTTGGCACTTTATTCTCAAACAGAGGGCTTTGAGACCGTTCATATTTATTTAAGCATCATGAATGTGAAAATTGATCTTAATCAAATAGCTGACAAATTGGGTACTTCAGTAACAGGTGAAACATATGACATTAACGCAAGCTGATTTTGAAGCTCAGCTCCAAGCAGCGATAGATGATTATGAGATTCAGGAACGTTATAAGGCTCAAGATCCGCTAGTCGTTCACCAGCTGCGTTCTATGGCTAGTTTCTTAACAGCGTTTGGTCCTGAAATCGCTATTGCATCAATTGAGCCATTCACTAAAACACGTGACCGTTCCATTATTGCTGATGCAACAAACAAAGGCATTTTACCTATAGGAACGCCGTGCCAGCATTACATGGAAATCATTAATCGATCTACCAATCCAATTAGCCTTAGCCAAGGAAGAGTGGTTGAAGATCATAGCGGCGGCAGAGTGTGGCGTTTACTTCAATCAATTACAGTTAAAGCTGGTGAAACTGCGGAAGTAATTGCAGAGCAAAGCGAATACCGTGAAATCAAATACGTTATTCCAGTAACTGAAGGTTTTCATAAGTACCGGTTAGAACTACTAGAGGACCTTTCACTTGCAAATATATCTATTAAACAGGGCATTAATAACTATGCAATCAAACCACGTTGGATGAATGTAGAACCAGGTGAATATGCGGTTACGGTCACAACAGATAATCTTAGAAGGCTATTTGTCGAATTTGGAGATTCTGAAAGAGCAGGTCGGACAGTACAAGCAAATGAAACAATAACTTTTGGGATACTTGAAACTTATGGTGAGGTTGATGCCAATCGTTTGAAAGATGCAGCTTTACTTGATGTTCTTACTAATGATGAGCAACGTGTATCAGTGCGTTTTAAAGTCGGTGGATTGGTGAGACAAGGTGTTGATCCATTATCTGTTTCTGAATTACGTTTATTATCAAGCTATCCTTCACTTTATGATGATGACGCCGTATTTCTGGGGAACTTTGACTATGCGGTCCGTAAAAAGTTTATGAAACGGGCTCAGTTTATTTCTGTCTGGAATGAAACACTTCAAGAGCAACATTTTGCGATTACTTACCGCGACATTAATCATTTAAATCTTGTAGTTGTTGCTAAAAACCCAGATGAGCAAACGACCTTAGAGCAAGATATCTGCAGTTATATTGGTTATTGCGATAACTTGTATAATGACAAGGTAAATGTACATGACGTAGTAGAAAAGCCATTACCAATAACAATCACGGGCACATTAGCCTCAGTACATAATACTGATATGGTTAAAACCCAAATTATCGAATTAATAGTTCAGCGATATGGCCGTGAATCGCTTAGTTCAAGCAGGTGGTTAGTGAATGGTTTTAATAGTCAAGAAATGGCAAAGCTTATTAATGACAATATCGTTGCTTTCCAAGACCGGATGAGCGATTTCTCAATTAAACTTTCAAATGAGATTAATAAACCCAATGAATGGGTTTACGTCACTAAGGACAGTATTGAAGTAAATATGGAGCGTACAGCAGATATTTCGGGGGCAACATGGACCCTATAAGCTTTACTCGTCCTATTGACGAACACTATGTTAATGCTGGCTTACAAACGGCGCTCTCTAAGGCTTTTAAGCAAGTATTTGCACAAAACTTTGAACAGTCTCTACAAGACTTGCTCGATTATGGTTGCCCTCACATAGGTAGTAAAACAGTTATAGAACGGTTCTCAAAACAAAATGGACTTGTTGTTTTAAGACGTAATAACACTTCTGACACGTTGATGAGAATTATCTACTCCAATTGGAGCAGTATGGGCAATAAAAGGGGAATAGCCTTTTTAGAGTTCATTTTGAGAATGTTGTGGGGAAAGGACCATTTTCAGATTATCCGGTTATGGCATAGCTTGGAAAAGCTAAAAGAATATCCAATTTATTTATCTGATGTAGAAAAGCCAAATTACTTCTTAACTAGTCGCATTAGAATTGTTTTAGATAAAACAGTTGATGCAAATGAAGTGGTGGAGCTGTCACCTATACTACGGCGATTAGTACCAGCCAATATTGTTGTTAAAGTTCACTCGATGGCATTTGATAGGGATTTAGGTGCTTCAAGTTTTGCAGCAGCAATAGTAGCAAAGCCATTTGAGATTTATAACTTAATCTAAATCAATAGGTTGTATAACCATTCTTTTTACTATGCTGGGAATTTATCAGATTATTCTCTGAGATAACCAGCATCAGTTGAAACCTCTAAATGTAATTGATTCTTATTTATTATTGATAATGATATTCATTTGTAATAAAGTTTATAGTTTATGTAGCACTTTTAAAAATATAAAGGTTATAAAAACATGCAATTGAAAAAAATTATTTCGATATTAGTAACTACAAGTATCGTGAGTAGTTCTGTACTAGCCGTAGAACCGATATATGTTGGCACTTTACCGCCTTTAACATTCTACGGTACGCCAGATCCTGTATTAGACATAAACCAGATAAATTCAACCTCACAAATCTTTTATCAAGATATGCATAAAGGGATTCATCCTTTTTATAATTCGAACCCAACAGCTAGCTTTTTTAAGAATGATGAATCAAGTGATTGCCAAACTCCAAATCCAGTAAGAATTAATACGGGTGAGAAATTGCATGAAGAAGCTGTTTTTACAACGAATTGGGAAATGCCGTTAAACTATTCTGAAATTTATTATTCACAAGATAAAAATAGAAATATTGAAAATGACATCGGTTTTGATCTATCCATACGAACCTTTGGAAAAAGATGGAAAAATAATTATGAAATAACAATGAATGAGGCTGGTGTTTATATTTACCAAAATAAAGTAAAGTTGGGGCGAGAATTGGCAGATGGTTCCTTTTCTCTAGTTAGGGAATTACGAGAATATGATCAAGTTTCAAATCCAATTTATTTACCAAATGGTGACGTTGAAACATATGACGTTAGCGTCATTGGTACACAACCATTGCTTCATAGTGGTTCTTTAAAAAGTAGAAAAAATTTACACGGTATTGGATGGGTTCAATCAAGAGATTCAGCGACATGGATAACTACGATTACCCACACGAATGGTAAAACTATTAAAATAAAACCCGCAGGTAATTCTACAACTGAGATAACTGATCCAGCAGGTAATATTTATACTTACAAATGGAGTGGTCAACGTCTAATAGAAATTATATACCCAAATAATTTAGGAAAAAAAACATTCCATTATGGAGAAAATGGAGCAAGTGAGAATCAACTTAGTGGAATTTCAATTGATGGAAAACGTTATTCAACTTATCTCTACGATGGTGAAAGAACAATACAAAGTGGCCGTAGTGATGGAACTCAAACTTTTAAATTAGAGTATGGCAATAATTATACTATTGTAACTAATCCTTTAGGTGCTGTTTCTAAGTATATTTATACAAATGATAATAAAGATAAGTTGACTAAAATCGAACGTAGTGGTGTAAATAATTGTCCAAATAGTAATGCTGTAACTAAATATGATAATAATGGGTATGTTAGTTCTGAAATTGATTGGAATGGAATTGAAACTACTTATCGACGTGATGCAAATGGGCTGTTGATAGAAAAAAGTACACCTGCGAGTAAATCAGTTACCAAATACACTTGGCTTAACTCACCATATTTAATTAGTAAAGTCGAAAATCTAAAGAATAATATCGTGGCCTCTGACATAACATATACATATTATTCTTCAACTGATACTGCTAAAAATCGTATTAAAAGTATCAAATCGTGTAGTAAAGTTGGAACAACCACATGTAAAACAATTGGTTATGGTTATACATTGCATAGCAATGGTATGCTTAAAGATGTAGCAATAAATACTAATGAAAAAACATCAACTTATACATATGATGCTATAGGGAATCTTATTCAATATAAAAACCCATTAGGTCATATTACAACTTATTCTAATTATGATGGTTTGGGTAATGTCGGTAAAATTACTGATCCAAATGGGTTTGTAATTGAGTTGAGCTATGATGCACGTGGACGTGTCATAAATAAAAAAGAAACTCTAGCCAGTGACCAAATTCGTACAACCACGTATCAATATGGAGCTTTTGGAATTACGCAAACAGAAACTAACGGGATACGTGAGACGATTAATTATAATGATAACGGTACAGTTGCGAGTATAACAAACGGGACAGGTAACACGATCTTAAGTGGACAATATTATACTTATTCTAAATTAGGAAAGTTATTGCGTGTAGATTATAAGGAAGGTTCTAATATTCGCTTTAGTCAGATGAAAGAGCATAATCAACTTGGATGGACGACAGCAAATAAAGGGAATAACGCGCAAAACTTCACTTATGAATATGATGGAAATGGAAATATTATCAAAGAAACTGACTCTTTTGGAAAAATCACTACATATACCTATGATGCAAATAACTATTTAACTGAAGTGAAAAGACCAGATGGTTCAACGACCCAATCAATCTATGATGCCAATGGTAATTTGACTTCCATAAAAGATGGTAAAGGTAATACTACAAGTTATACCTATGATGGTTTTGGAAACTTATTATCATCTCAAAGCCCAGACAAAGGATTAACAAAATATAGTTATGATGTCGATGGAAACGTAATTCAGCTGACTCGTGCTAATAATATAGTAACCACATATACTTACGATACATTAGGAAGACAAACTAAAGCGCAAACCGGTACTCAAGTACATGCGTGGGTATATGATAATTGTACAAATGGTAAAGGTCGTTTGTGTGGAACTTCGGATGGAACAAGCTCTTCAGGATATGGATATAACAAAGCTGGACAAATGATTGTTCAGACCAGAGTTATAAATGGTACAAGTTATCAAACTAACTGGGCATATGATAACTATGGACGCTTAATCAGTGAAAGCTTTGCAAATGATAGCTACAAAGTTTCATATGGTTATGACACTTTGAGCAGAATTAATACTGTTAAAGTTCGTATACAAGGCGCTGATAAAGATGTTGTAAAAAATATTACTTATGAACCTTATGGTGGTGTTAAAAGCTGGACATATGGTAATGGTTTAACTCGTACCACAAGTTTTGATAAAGATTATCGACTTACTGGGATTAATACAGAGGCAATCCAAAAATTAAGTCATAGTTATAATACAAATAACTTGATTAGCAATATTGATAACAATTTAGCAGTCAATCGATCAGCTACTTATACTTATGATGTTATAGGACAACTAACTAAAGCCGCTTCAACACAATATACAGAAAGTTGGACTTTTGATAAAAATTCAAATCGAAGTACTCGGGTAGGAAATACTAACCTAACAACAAATTATCAAACTAATGTTGGAAATAGATTAGCCAGTACGACAACAACTGAAGCAAAAACCTTTAGCTACGATGTGCTTGGAAATCTAATTAAAAAAACTGGTCATGGTGGGACTGTAGATTACAGCTATGATGGCTTTAATCGCCTAAAAACTGTTAAGGCGGGAAGCAACAGTACAAGTTATGATTATGATGTATTTAATTTACGAACTAGAAAAACTGGTGGAGCTGGCAACGTAAATTATATTTATTCTCCCGATGGCAGATTATTAGGTGAATCAAATACTTCTGATATTAATATCACTACAGCTTATGTTTGGTTGTATGGACAGGTAATTGGCGTGGTCCGCAACAATACATTAAATTTTGTACATAATGACCATTTAGGAAGACCAGAAGTTTTAACTAATGCTTCTAAGGCTATTGTATGGAAATCTCAAAATAACAGTTATGACAGTAATGTGATTCAAAGCAGTATTGGACAATTTAATATTGGTTTACCAGGTCAATATTATGATGTGGAATCTGGCCTTTGGTATAACTGGAATAGATATTTTGATGGAACAGTAGGTCGTTATACACAACCTGACCCGATTGGATTAGCTGGTGGAGTAAATACTTATACTTATGTTGGGAATAATCCTGTGAATTATATTGACCCATATGGTTTATGGTCATTAAGTGTTGAAGGTTATTATGGTGTAGGAGGCGGTGCTTCAATTAGTTATAACAATGGAACATTAGAAGTTACTGGTAAACTTGGTGTTGGACTTGGTGGAGGGGTCGGTCTTGATCCTAATGGCAAACCTTCGAAACATGCACTAGATTGTGGTTCAGGTGCTATCGCAAGAACAAGTTCAAAACTTGAAATGGGGGGAGGAATTGGACCAATAGAAGCTACGCTTTTTGGAGTTTCAGGTTATACAGGGAATGGACTCGTACAATCAGAAAAAGGGGGTGATTTCCAATTTACCAAACCCCAATTAGTTATACCTGGTGTTACTGTCGATCCTTCAAAAAAGTTTTCATGGCGTTTTGGTGGAAGCGTGGGTGGTAACGTTTCAGCAGAATTCGGTCATTATTCTAATTGGTAATTATCATGAAAAAATTTATTATTTTCGCTGTAATAGGTTTATTAATTGCACTACTAGTTGAGCCCGTGCTAGATAAAGCAATGAAAAGTGATGAGGATACTAAATATATAGAAAAAATACTTTCTGATGACACTAAATTAAAGAATGATTACGGAGAGGTTGAAAGCTATAGTATTGTGTCTAAAGGTAGGTTTTCTGGTTCGCCCAGTTTACCTGCTCATAACCATTATAAAATCCGTATTCAGACAAAAAATCATAGCCAAGTTATATTTCTTAATATATTTAAGGATGAATCTGGGAAATTATTAAAGTATGAATACTCTGATTAAAAATTATATTTTGGAACTGTTGAGTTAGCGCTCAAATACAAAATGATTTCATAGTCCTGTTCATTAGTTCAGGACTTTTTTTATATGCATCAAGCTCAAGACAATGTTTTAGTAGGAATCGCAGAACCAATCAATGATCAAGGAGAAAACCTATTAATTGATCATTTCTTAGGTTACGCAAACCGAGAATTAGAACCACAAGAAATTGAAAAAGTTGTTAATGGGGATGTGGTTGAAGGCATTACAGCTTATGCTCAGGGCCATTACTATAAGATTTCAGCTAATCCAGAAACTCAGAACGCAAAAGATTTTGAAATCAGTCTTCATTTTCAGGATGGCCCAATTCCTGAACTTGGGGTGAATGGAGTTACTAGTGAAGCATTGTTAAAAGTGCTTATTCACCGTACTAAAACTTTAGATGAAAAATTCCCAAGCGAATTCAATAAACAAGCCATTATTTATATGGAAAGTGCGCTAGAAGAATTTAATAAGCGTACTGCAGAGCGCCGTGCTCGTGGTGTTGAAGGCACACTTGAAAAGTAATTGGGTGAAGTATGCGATTAAGTATTTTTTGTCGAAAGCGTGGTTGCTCACAAGTAATTGACTTATCTCAAATGGATTGTCTACAAGTCACCAAAAGTGACCATAGAGGTAGTATGACTTATGAGAGCTTTTATGATGTTTTTATCTCCCTTAAAAGTGGATACATCTTTGATGCAACTGTTGAAGATAAACAACATGACAAACTCTTGGAATTGATTGAGTTTGATCAAAAGATTTGAACTGGAACTGATTAAATTTCGACTATAGAACAACTGAAACAATAGCCTCAATCACAGCATTGGGGCTTTTTTATGGCTAGCAAAAATAGAAAGACTAAAGTTCTCTCTTACAACCTACATGATCGGTGCCGTAAATATACCGGTGTTGATCGAAGTAATGTCGATGTTGATGCAATGATCAACTTGATTAATAGCGACTATGTTCAAGAAATGGTTGCTACTAACTCATTACAAGGATTTAACGGCCATCACATCAGACAGCGGTATGGCATGGTGCCTCCTGAAACAGTACTCATAAAAGGGAAGTTGGTATATCTTGCACGAGCATTTAAAACTATTAAATTACATGCCTCGAAAGACGGAACAGTAGAGCATCAGGAAGAGTTTTATGGAAATGAAGCTGGTGAATTTGCTTTACAACAATATCAGGCTCAAGCAGGTGGCTTTAGTACATCAGTAAATTACAAAAGGATTGGTGGTCGTCTCATTCCAACGGGCTTTTTTGGCTTTGACTATGTTGCACAACCTAACTATGCAAGTAATGTCGGAGATGGTCAGTTATTTGATGATTTGTTTGTTCCTGAAGAACCAGAAGGCACAATTTCTTGTTTTGATAGCGCAACAGACATTTCACAGTTGTCACCTTCTGAAATTGTTATTGCCCAATTGCTCGATGATCAAATCTTACAGACATACGACAATATCAATAGTCAGATTCACCTTTTAAATGAGTTGGGTAATGCTCAGGGGCTCGTAGGTGAACTATCAGAAGTAGTTGAAAAGCAAAAACGCGTACAACAACTTAGAGAAGAACGAAAAAATGAACTCTATACGGGGATGGTACATCCTGTGAAGAGTTTTGATTCAGTACAACAAGAAGCTGAACTAATTATTCAAGGTTTGGACAAGCCAAACGTAAAAGAGAAAGCTAAAAAGCCGAAAAAGTCTTTTGGTAGTATCTTTAGTGTATGGGGTTAAAAATGAATTACCCCAATGATTCGCTTAAAAGCATTCAAAACGCTTGGTATAAGCAGCTTGTTAATTTCCGTGCTTGGTATCAGCCAGAGACACAATTAACAGCTGACTGGAAATTGAGAGCCATTGGCGGTGCTATTAAAGCATGCCCGTCACGGATGATGGATGATTCAGAAGCAATGCTTTCTGAATATAGAAAAAGCCAAACACACGGTGAAAACTCAAAAGTTCTTTTACCAATCATGCTCACTGCAACAGCTTCAACAGATCAGCCGCCAGATGTAAATCAATTACTACCAGTGCCTGATTTCATTGAAACGGTAATTGATGAGAAGCGGGTAAATGTTCGTCTGGTACCAACAACTGTACGTGCTCAAATAGCATTCTTTGCCACCAATCCCAATGACTTGCGGTCAGTCATTGGGCAGTTTTGTGCGTACATGTCTAGTAATGATAACCGCCGTTTCAATGTGCCATTTCAGCAATGGAATGATCATGTCGTTAATTCAACATTCACTGTTTTTGAAAATGAACTATTTCCCTCACCAGTTCCAAGTGAAGCAATCAATCTTTCTATCTCAACTGTAGATATTCAGCTTGTGGGTTACACACCTAACGTTATCGGTTTCGGTGGTCCTTTCGACCAAAACACGGGTAATGGCTATGAACCTGACGGCTCAGCTGTGGAACAGCCCGCAATCAACGACAAAGTTGTAGTGCAAGCTGATCAATACACGCCACTCGACCATCAACGTGTGAAGGGTGACAGAGAAACAGGTGAAATTACAGTTGAGCGTATAGATGACTGACTTAATCGATAAGGCACAAGAAAGTTCCGAATATTTACTACAGCAAGAGATTGCTAATCGTTGCCGTTTTGAAGGCGAATCTGAAAAAGAATGTGTTGAATGTGGTGAGGAAATACCAGACCGCCGCCGTGCACTCGGTGGCGTGAAATTCTGCATTGAATGCCAAACCAAGATAGAACGCAAACGGAGCTAAGGATACATGCAATGTCTGGAATTATTCGTATTGACAGCCGTGTTGCTGGGTTTTCTGATCAACCGATTCGTCTCATTGGAGCCGCATTTGCGGATACTGGTGAGCTTGTTATTCAAAAAACAGCCGTTTATTCAAATCTACCAGTACCAAGTGATTTAAGAGATCAAACGGTCGTAGTAACAGATTCACCAGATCAAGTACAAAACTGGCAGTTAAGTTTTAATGCCAAAGAGCACTTAGAAGAAGTGATTTCAATTTACCAAGCACGTTACAGAGCAAAGTTAATTGAAATTGAGCCGAAGCTAAATCAGTACAACCCTAAGAACGTACTTGAAATCCGTAAGGTTGATAAAAACGGACTTCAACAGGAGTTTGATAGCAGCAGTTTAAACAACGGTCATATCGCAATTCTGTTAGCTGTTTGGGCAAGTACCAAAATTGCTAAGGGCCATTCAATTACTGAAGGGAATCAATTTGAAGAAGATGCTGTAGATCCAACAATGCTTCCTTTCTCATTCTTTTAATTATTAATGGTGTTTTTACGGTATGGCTTTAGCACCATTAAAAGAAATTCCCGAATGGTGGGAACTTTGTGAACGTTATCGATACGACATCTATGCTTTCGCCGTAGAAGCATTAGGTGTCGAACCCACATGGCAACAGGAATTACTTTTTGAATCTATTGCATTTGATGGTAGCCGTACATCAGTAGCATCTGGTCACGGTTGTTTTGGCAAAGGGACATTAATCAAATTAGCCAATGGGGAATTTATCCCAGTTGAGCGTATTAATTTAAATCATAAGATCCTTGCTGCAGATGGTAAGACAGAACTAGATGTAATTAAAACAGTAACCGGTTATCAGGAAATGTACCGGTTTGAATATGAGAACGGTAAAGCTCATACATTCAATAAATCACACATCCTTTGTTTAATATCTTTATACGATGGTAACGGCTGGTCAAAGGGCGACAAGATTGAATTGCTTGTTTCTCAATACATGAACCTAAAGCCAGAAAATAAAGAGCAATTTGCATCTTATCGGCTGGTTGATGGGGAACATGAGCCTTTAAAAATCATATCGGTTACCGAGCTTGGGGAAGGTAAATATTACGGTTTTGTACTCGATCCAGATCCATTTTTCTTAGGTGAAGATGACTTAGTACTACATAACACTGGTAAAACTGCCAGTGCTGGTATCGTTGCCTTATGGCATCTCTTGTTTTTTGATGAATCCATCATGATGTTTACTGCCCCGCAGATCGGGCAGCTAAAGAAACAAGTATGGAAAGAAATCAGTATCAATCTAGCACGATTGAAGCAAGGGCCTTTGGCATGGCTTGCTGATTATGTCGGGTATCAGTCTGAACTCGTTTATATCAAAGGCTACAAAGAAAAATGGTATGTCTTTGCGAAGACAGCACCAAAGCATCAACCAACAAACTTAGCTGGTAACCACGGCGATAACTACATGGTCTGGGTCGATGAGGCCAGCGGTGTAGATGATGCTGTACTTGATGTAGCGTTTGGTGCCTTAACCCACGAAGACAACCGCGCAGTAATGACGTCTCAGCCTACCCGTAACGCGGGTATGTTCTATGAGACTCATCACAAATTAAGTCATCGAGCTGGTGGCGTTTGGATTGCTCTCACATTTAACGGGGAAGAGTCACCACTTGTTAGTAAGCAATCTTTAGAAGAACAACGGCAAAAGTACGGTAGTAGGGACGATGCTCAGTACAAGATCCGTGTACTTGGTGAATTCCCAGATTTATCGGATGAGTTCTTAATTACTAAGCGTCAGACAGAAGAAATGTATGTAGGCGCGAGTATTTTTGATGAACACCAATTCGGATATGTCATTACTGTTGACGTTGGTGGTGGTGTTGGACGAGATGACTCAGTTATTGCCGTGAGTAAAGTATGGGGTGAGGCACAATGGGGTGAAAGGGCCCGCCGTGTTGAAGTTATAGATATACCTCTATGTAAAAATAGAGACGATATTCTTGAGCTGTTCGCAAAAATTAATGAGCTACTTTTACAATATCCAAATGCAAACTTAGTCGTTGATGATAACGGCGCTGGTAAAGGTCTTGGTCAGTATCTTAAAAAGCAAGGTATTTTCTATGTTCCTGTTTATTGGGGATCACAATGCTTTAGTAATGATAACCGTAAAGAATTTACTAATAAGCGTTCTTTGGCATATGTTGGATTTGCTCGAGCAGTCGTAAGTGGCCGTTTCAAGGTGAAAACTAAAAAGCATCATGTAAAAATTAAAGATCAGTTGATTCACATTCCTTATCGCTTTGATGACTTTGCTCGGTACAAAATTTTGAGTAAAGATGAAATGAAGAGAATGGGAATTAAGTCGCCCGATTTGGGTGATGCATTTGCTTTCTTATTCCTTGAGAACGTTCACTACACAGAGGCTTATGAAACAGCAAATGTTACAGATGATACGCCAGAAGGCCGTGAACAGGCAGAACGTAAGTCAAGATTCAGTGCTTTAAGAGAAGCGGCTGAAAATGAAAATGATTAATTTAGTGGAACTGACCCCTAAGTTACTTATTTGCCATAACTACCATAGATCAATAAATCATATGGGTGAGTTATGGCTATTAACTTCTTTTTAACTGACGCAGGTCGGAATGCATTAAATAAAGTAGGTGATGTCGCTAGTTTTGGTGGGGAATTAACTCATCTTGCTGTTGGTACCAGCAAATTTGATGCATCAGTAGAAGCAAAAAAATTAACTTCTCTTAAAAATGAATTAGCCAGATTTACTCTTAATGGAGGTAGTGTTGATCCTGAAACAGGGACCTTACGATTTGTGATGAGTATTGAACCAACTCTGACAATGGAAGTGTTTGAGATGGGAATTTATCTATCAGATGGGACATTACTTGCCGTGGCTTCAACTACTGCAGCTCAATCAATAATGTCTTTACATGCTAACGTAGTTGCAATCGTAACATTTGGATTTGTTTTAACTGACGTTAATTTAGAAAAAGTAACAATTAAGATTGATCCAAATACACCAATAGCTGTCATGTTGATTAACCAACATAGCGCAGATGAAGACCCACACCCACAATACGGTGTATTAATTCGTAAGTTCATGATGGAACATAATAAACATGAGGATCCACACCCTCAATATGCAAAAGGTTTAGCTCTAGACAGCTTATTAAAGCGAATTGAAACCATAGAGAACCGTGTTATTGAAGATATCTCTGTAGGGGAACTGTTTATCACAACAAAAGCTTTTGCAAACTCTGAAGAGGTTAGAGCTTTTAAAAAATTTGGAGAATGGAAGCGCTTTGGAAATGGGCATGCTTTAGTTGCCAGAGCGGACGCAAATAATACTTTGGCACCGGAATGGATGCAGCACTTGGGAGCAATAGCTGGTGAATATCAACATCAGCTTTCTTTAAAAGAATTACCTAGCGCAGAAAATCAATTGAAATTAACAACATGGGTTCACGGAGATGATGCTGCTGGTGAAGGAGCAATTTTAACAGCATATCGAAATTTCCGTTCTGGAACCCAATTTCCTAAAGGCGCAACAGTACATAACGGTGGTGAGGGATATGCCCATAATATTATCCAGCCATCAATAATCGTTGATGTTTGGGTTCGAGTTGATGAAGGTTATGAAGTACCGACCTATTCTCCACGAGTTACAATTGATAAAGATTACTCATTACCAGGCACATATACCATTACGATTCAACCAAATGAAACAGTTGAAATAATCTTGATTGGTGCAGGCGGCGGCGGCGGTGCGTCTCGCAAATCGAATAGTGCAAGTTATCCAAGTTGTGATGGACTGGTAGGAGGGAGTAGTAAATTAATACTTGAAGGAACTTTACTTGTTGAAGCATCTGGTGGAAGTGGTGGGACACAAGGAGTTTGGGGTAATGGTTCTTCTTACACAAATGGTGAAGGTGGGCATTTTGTAACATCAAAACCTCCAATAGATAGCAATATTCAATTAGTTAAAACTTTAGATGGTGAGAATGGATATGCAGCTAGGGATAATCATAGTGGTGGTAACCCCGTAAGTTTGATCGGTATGTTTGGTCGAGGTGGTGATGGAGCAAATGGTATTGGAGATGAAGGTTGGTCATTTGGTGGTGGTGGTGCTTCTGGTTCTGGCTTGACTGTGAAATATACAAATAAAACTTTGTCGATTCGTACATTGACTTTTGTTATTGGGGAAGGGGGGGCAGGTGGAACAAAAGGTGGATTTGAAACTGATGTGGTTGGATCGAAGGGTGCGAATGGCTTTGCTCGTGTCATGACAATTAGTGATAAAGGTTGATTTTATGATTAATGACTATCGAAATGCCATCAGGGATTTAATACATCGTAACTTACAACAAAATAATATTCAGAATCTAATCGTTTGGGAGATTAAGGAAGATGAAGCTCAAGATCCATCTCTCCTAAGCTTCAAGCTTTATGGTTCAAGAACTCAAATTGATGCAGTACTTGTGGCTTGTGGTGCGAACGGCATTTGGGAAAAGTTACCTCTTCAAAAGGTAGCCTTTCCAAGGCTTGTTGATCTTTTAAGACTTCAAAAAGAATACTTGCAGGATAATTAATATGTCAGCATTCAAGCCAGACGATTTACGCCGTGCCCAGCTGCAATTAAATCAATCTTTGCAAAATGGTGGTGTTCGTAGAGATCAACAGAGTCGCCAACGCGCAGATCGAGAACAGCGGGCATTTGCTGAAAAAGAAATTGAATACGATGATTGGGGGCGAAAGATCCCAAAACCTATGTTTTTGCGGCCTCAAGATATTGCCCAAGGCGAAAAATATGATGTTGAAAGGGTTCTTTTTACTACGTTAGGCCAGCAAAACGGTGAAGTGCCACGGCGTATCACACGCGACGATATATTGGCATTTCAAGAAAACATTCAGCTTTTAAAAGATCAGTATAGTAAAGGTATTACCCCTCAAAACATCATTAATTTAAGCCGACAAGATGATATCGATCGGGCAAATGAGCAAATCTATTTGGCGGTACCACTAAGTAGAAAAGCTGGTTTAGTGCATTTACTCACTAATGCGGGCCCTAAAAGTAAAGTTTTAAACCATCACGTTGAAATTGAGTTCTCAAACTTTAAATCAGTCGTTTTTGATATAGATAAACAAGCATTAACCACTGTTAAAAACCGCTTGGCTAAAGGCAAAATCAAATTTCAGTGTGATTGCGAACGTCATACCTTCTGGTACCGCTATATGGCAACAATTGGTGGTTATAACCTAGGTCGAGATGAAGGTGGTTTCCCGAAAATACGTAACCCGCACTTGTCTGGTGTAGCTTGTAAGCATGTCTTGCGTGTTGTTAAGTGGATTAGTTCTCCATCAGGCATTGCATATCTTAAAAAGGAAGTTGAGAAAGATCGTCAGAAACAAGTTGGTGCTCGATATAAGCAAACCGATAAGCAGATACAGAATTCGATTAACGAACAAATAAAAGATGTGATGAGTGGTTCAGTAAAACCAATCAAAGCAAATATTCAAAATGCTGAAAAAGAAATGATGCGTAGAGCAGATAAAGTTGCGAAAAAGCTCTTAGAACGCGAATTGAAAACCCTCAAACGTTTTGAATCAGAAACTTTTAGAGCCAGTCAAATTGAAAGAATTCAGGCATTGCATAAGTCGGGTGCTATTGATCAGGGCATGTTAAATGTCTTCATGAAAGGTTTAGGTAAAAATGCTAAATAGATCAGTAAATCAAGTTGCCAATGGACGCCGTTTAGCAGCGAGACGTGTTGTTATGAATGCATTAGCAAGTATTCCAGCACAAGTTTGGCGTAAAGAAGTGATTTTCAATAATCCAGCTGAAGATTCAAAACCTGTAGATCCACTTTCTTTTGAAGCAAACACTCTATCGATTCAAGACGAGCCTAACTACAAGTATGAATATAAAGGTCCTGCCTATGTTCATTTGGATAAGTTTAACGGTGGTTATATTCAAAAGAACTTCTCTATGAATAACCCGTCAGATTTAGTCCTTACTGCTCAGGTGGAACCTTTTAATGAAGAGTTGGACGATATCTTGGAAAGAATAATCAAAATTCCTGACCTGATTCTTAAAGAGGGGGATCTATTAGGTTTAATGATTTATGAAAATCTTATGTTGTGGTTTGAGATTGTGAATATTACTGGTTTTAGCCTTATGGCGGATTTTGGCAGTAAGTACATTTTAAACCGTAGAGATGATTTGTTTATTTCACATATGGGTGATGGAGAGAGTTAATGAGTTATTTAGTTTTTAATGAAAAAGGGAAAAAGACAGGGGATATTGAAATAGCTGAACAATGTACTTCTGCAATTTTCAACTACCAGGTAATCGGGAACGGGGCAGAAGTAGAGTTTTTCGGAAGCAATATTCCTTATGCAGATCCACAAAATGAATCTCACTGGGTGCCTATTCTTTCTTTAACAGCTGCTAGATCAGATACCGAACCTTTTCGACAACATTGCTGGGATAAGCTTCGTTATAAAGTGAAGGCAGGTGCTAGTGTAGAAATTTATGTTTCGAGTGGTGTAAGCGGATAAACTAAAATGCCCTAAAATCTAGATTTTAGGGCATTAATATTTAAGATACTTGATTGCTTAAAAGTTTAAATCGAAGCGAATAAAATGCATATCCATTTTCTTGAATAGACTGTACGATTTCTTCAGGATGGAAAGTTCGAAATAGCATTTTATCTAAAGTGTCATGATTGATTTCATGTGCATTTAGAGATAAAAAATCTGAATCGACTTGAGCAACTACCGATAAGTAGGGCGTTAAATCATCACCACTTTGAATGGCAATAAATTTTTCTGAATTTGTTGTGGAGCGATAAATATCAATATTCATTAAGTCTTTTTCCTAGTAAATTTTTAACGTGGTTAAGGTATTTATTTTTTTATCAAAGTTTGATCTTTCAGTTTTTTGAATCACAAATAAACCCCAAAACTTTATGTGGGTTATGACATCATTTTTCAAGTATAAAAATTAGAATGGAACCTAGCAGATTAGCCTAAATTAATGCATGCCATCCTTTCAGCATCTTAAATAGAAAGCCAAAGGCTGGTTTAAAATGACTGTTTTATCAGACGAAATTCGTAAAAAATTTGACTCTCAACAAACTACTACAGCTCAGTGCCAAAATTACTATTTCAAAAGTAATGAAGAGTTTGAGAATGGTTTTGATAGTGCACAAACAGCAGTAGAAGAATATCCTGAAGTTTTAAAAGCAATTTTTGATTCAATTGGTGCAGAATATGCCCCTGAAATTGATAAAGCTGTAATGTTTGGTGTTGCGCAATATCAAGCTCGTCATGGTGGTGAATTACCTCATCCTTCAGTTATTGCAGCGGCTTTAACTTCAGGCTTAAATGGTGCAAAACAAGCTTCTTCTTTGTCTCCTGATACCATTAGCCATTATGACAGTATTAATGAATCTGGTTTTGATGATGTAAATCACCAGCATCATGAATCTGTCAGTATTGTTCCAGCAATTACAGTGGCAACTATTGCAAACGTAATTGCTTATGCAACTCCTATTGTTGCAATGATTCCTAATTCTAACGGTTCAAATGAAGTTCCTCTTGTATCTATCCGATTTGTCACCAATCGAGATTTTGGTGCAATGAAGAAATCTGAATACTTAGATGGTGCGAATGCATCTAAGCCTTATGTAGAGGGCCGATTCCGCTTTGCATTGTCTAATGGTGGTGCAGGGGCGACTTACTCAGTAATTGCTCGGACCGGCTATCAAGATTTTAAAGCTAAAACACCAGATGCAAATGCGAAGTTGTTGCCATTTATCTCTGGTAATGTATCAATCAAAATCAACGGTAAAGAAGTAGCACATACTCGAAACCGTACTAAATCAAAAGTTACAGGTAAAATTTCAGCTATCGCTGAAAAAGACGTAGTCATTAACGGCGTTGAATATCGTGTTTCTGGTAGTGAAATTGACATTTCTGCTAGCAAAATTAGCGTTACGTTAAACCAAGCATTACCAGCTGGTGCAAAAGTAGAAGTCTATTTAGTTGCTGACTTTGATGCTCGTGATGGCAACGGTAATTACTTGATGACACCAGTAGGTGTTGATTTTGAACCTGAATATGAAAACTTGGTGGCATCACCAATCATGGCGCAGGTTACAGCGGCAACTTTATTACAAACCCAATTGAATAATGAATTAAAACTTGGTTTCTTAGGCCAAGCTCTGGCAATTATTCAAGGTAAAGTTTTCTTGGAACAAACTGTCCGTCTATTAGGCGAAGCAAAAGATTTAGCTGAATACTCAGGCCATGAAGTTACTTTTGATGCTTCTCGTGGTGTCACAGGTAAATTAGCTGCTGCGTTTAATACCACTGGCGATCTGTTTGGCGAAGTAATGAAGTTTATTTCTGCTGCAAAAATGGATATTAATCAGCGCACTGGTGGCTCTACCGTCGCTTATGATCTATATGTTGGTGATAGTGGCGCAGTATTCTTTAACCAACTATCTAGCGATAAGATGCCAACAAAAACTGGCTATTCTGCTGGATATGGTCAGATTGTCCGCATCGGCACACTTGCAGATGGTACCAACGTTTATCATGCACCGTCAGCACAAGAGCTTGTAGTTGAAGCAGATACTGCATTTGATATGCTTTTAGTGGGCCGTGGTAATGAGCCAATTCGAGCGCCGTTTGTTGGGTTTATTCAATCTCCTCTCTCAGTTATCGAAACACGACCAGATGCACGTGAATCAGTACTTACTTTAATTGGTTCTCAAGCAGCTGAAATGAACCCATTGGATCGATACGCAGACCAAAGCTATGTCATCCACTGTATCAATATGCCTTCCCTCAAAAAATCTTAAGTAATACAAAGTAAGGCGCATTTCGATGCGCCTTTTCCCTTATTTCTTGAAAGGATAATCACATGGCTACAACAACTCAAAACACTGATGAAACTTTAGCTTCAACTGACGTTCAAACTACTAACAAACAAAAATCAACCCGTAGTAAAACCAATAAAACTACTGAAACACAAAATACCCAAACTGGTGATGAAAAAACTTCAGATCAAGGTGATTTGTTAAATAGCCAAGGTCCTGAAAACGGCGCATCTCAAGATGAAGATTCGAAACCTACTGATTTGAAAAATAGTGATTCAGATAATGAAGCGTCCAAAAATAAAGATGATGGAAACTCAACTGAATCATCGAATGATGCTGTAAAACCTTCAACTGATCTTGATTCTAAAATTAGTTGGAATGTTGATGAGTTAGGATTTGTAGCAAATAACCCTCAACAAACTGATATTCCCAAAGACGAACAACAAAGTGGGGAAAATCTAACTGGTTCTAGCATTAGTAGCGTGGATACTCTGGTTATTAATGTTACTAATAACGGATTTTCAACTGTTTTAGAACCGTTATCACGTGTTGCTATTGAGGCGGGTCAAACTACAAGTATTACGTGTCATAACCAAACATTTAAACATCAAGTGCTGGAAAACTTACGTCAGTTGAAGGGGCTTGGTAAAAATCTAACTGTTGAGTAATGAAATGACGAATTTAATTATTGATGGAACAAATCCCATTATGGATGCTGTAGGTGATTTACCAACAGAACGAACTATTACACTGCAAAATAATGGCTTGAGCGACATTACAGAACCATTTACACAAGTTTTGGTACAAGCCGGTCAAAAGATCACATTCACTTTGATCGGTGATGAAGCTCATAAACAATTGTTAGATAATCTAGACCAAATTAACGGTTTGAAAGGGGATGTAATTCAGATTGTACCGTCTGAACCGCAAGAACCCTCTGAACAAGATGGTACGGTATAAGAATTTGATTATTTTAAAAACCACTTTCGAGTGGTTTTTTTACATTGGAACTAGCCAGAAAATCAATAACGCCCGCAGCTCAAAATACGTAAAACAAATAGCCTTGGGCGTGTAATGTAATGAATATTGCTCTAACAAGTACAGGTGAGCTATCCCTTGTAGCAGGGGCCAGCCCATCACTGAAATTGGAATTTGATACTCACAGTTATCTTGCAAATGCAGAAATCAATGTGGCCTTTTTTGCTAAAGTAACTAGTCCACGCGGACCTGCAGATATTTCTATGCGCTTGGAAATACGTGATGCGGTAACTGGTGATCAAATTGTTACTGTACAAGGATTAGTAGATGGTGACATTGAAAATTCAGCTTCAATTGTGGCAGTAGCAGATGCGAAAGAATATTTCGAGAAATTTGATCTAACACTGGGCATTGATGCGCTACAAGCAATTCTCAAATCAACTGCATATAACGAATCTAATAGTTTAGGACGTGCCTCAAAAACATTGGCATTAGAGGATGAAGAATTACCTTCATTTAATGCGGATAAACTCTTTAAGATTTTAACAAGTCAGTTAACTACACCAGCATATCTGACCTTGCCTAATCCACATGATTTACCAATTTATGTTGCGGCACAACGTGCAGCTACAAAATTACGTATTCCTTTGGATGCTGAAATTAACCCAACCTTTACAGCTGAACAAGCAGCCCAATTTGCAACAAGCGTAGATGCTCAATCACAGTTTGTTCAATTCATTTGGAGTCCAAACCTTTGCCGTCCTTCTGATGCCGTCACGCTTAGAGGACGTAAGGTACCAGCTTACTATTTGGGCCATTACATCGGCGATAAATTATTACGTAATGCGAAATTGAATAAGCAAGGTTTTGCGCCGTTAAAAAATGCAGTGGCATGGAAAGATTATCCATTTACAGCAAAAAACTTAAGCCAGATTCCAGGTAATGATCTTGAAGATGAGCAAATTCAGGAAATGTTGGCTAAGGCTAAAGTAAATGTCGTTCGCCCAGTTAAGTTCGAAACTACATTATTTGTATTAAGTGATGTGTTAACCCAATACCAAAGTAAAAATAGTGCTTTACGTTTAGTTCCTGCAGCGGAAATCTCAGCACGGGTTACGAATAAATGTATCGAAATTCTTAGAACTTATATGTTCCAAGCAACACCGGATTACATCAAAAAAGCTGGTGACGATATCCAAGAATTTTTAGAAGGGGCATCAAGCGAAACAACTGGTTGGTTAAAAGCAGCTGACGAATTGGGGGGTAGACCATTTGAGTTCAGTTTAGTACCTGACAATGATTTTCCTTATGAGCGTGTACGCCTCTATTTAGCCCATGGTGTTGTTGGTACGACTCGTGCCGCAATTTTTGATGAAGACGTTTTAGTTAAATAATTTTAAGGATCTTTCAAGATGAATCCATTTGGCCCAACCACTAAAAAACCATTAATGTTACGCGCATTCGATTCAGCAGCTGAGAATATTTCTGCCGTCGTAAGTAAAGTATCAAGTATTGACCGAGAGCAACAGTCAGTCATTGAACAAATTCGACAAATTGGTCTAGATATTCTTTCGGATACAGTAGATACGATCAGCGAAGGTAATTTAGGAGAAGGTGAGCTCGCCGTTGATTATTTGGATGCCTTAATTGTTGATGCGTTAGATGCTGCAGATAATGATGAAGGCACATATGAAAACGCTTTAATGGCGTCATTATCTGATGCTTTCCTTACATTTGGTGTTGATACAACTGATATTGAAGAAATTTTCAGTGAGGATACGGAAGTTGCAGATGCTGCATTAGAAGCAGCTGCAAATACTGTACTTGCAAATACACCAGACGAAGGTCCAGAACTTGAAGAGTTGGTACGTGAGTTTATTTTCGGTGATGCCAATGAAACTGAAGAAGGTTTCGACTCAATGGCTAAGAAAATTAAAGCTCGTAATGGGGCGTTTAGCCAACGTAAAGTTAATGGTCGAAAAGTTCATTACCGTGGAGTACTTGCGATTCGACAAGGAATTAAAACGGTTGTGAATAAACGATTACCAGGTCAAAAGGTACGTTTAACGTCAGCTCAAAAAGCAGGTATGAAAAAAGCTCGCCTTCATGCTTTCAGCGCGAACGCAATTCGCAAGCGCTTACGTTCATTTAATAAAGGTAAACGCTTAGGTATTTACTAATAGCTTATAGGTAAAGTCTTTTTTGGCTTTACCTATACCAATTAATTAAGGAAATAAGCATGAATACAACTCAAATCCTAGGTGAAGCACCAGGTATCCAATATCAGAAAAAAACTGATAAAACCGAAACAAAGACTAATCAATCTTTAACGGACACGATTATTATAGGCCGCTTTATGCGTGGTCGTTTTGATACGCCAATGACGATCCATAAAGGAAATATTCGCGGTGAACTAGGGTATGAGCCAAATAACCCAGACTACATATGTGTCCGAGATACCCTTGAGCGTGGAGTGCCTTCAGTACAGGTACTGCGAGTGCCGCCAAATATTGGTTAAAAACAGATAAAAAAAGCTACCTTTTCGGTGGCTTTTTTATTGGAACCAATCAACTTTGAAAGGGAGATAACCTTTTAATCTTGGTGCATATAAAAGCTATTGAGCATCAAGATTATGCAACAATCTAACCCGATTTTACTTAACCAGCTTAAACAAGATTATATTGCCTTACAGCAACTTGGCTCACCACTCTTATCTTGCCAAGGTATGTTTGTACCTCGTGGGATGGAAGACTTTAGATTTTTATTTAAAAGTTGCCCACGACCAATTGTAAGTAATGAAGATCCAGCAGAAGTTCAATATCCCGGTGGATTTACAGGAATTGTCGCAGGTCCACCAAAAACTAAATACACTGGTAATCTACAGATTATCGTTACAGAAGCAGGTCATGATCAAATTCTTGCTGAATACATTGTTGCAAGTGGTGGGATCATCCATGGCGATTATTACGATGGCCGATTAGGAAGTTTTACTCGCTCTTATGCACTTGAAAACTGTGCTATTCGTTTTGAATCAGCTGAATATGATTCTGATAGTCGTTCACAAGTAATGACAGTTTCTTGCCCAATTGATTATAACTACTTTGGTAACTTTGCAAACATTGGTACAAATGGAAGTGTCCAACCGGGGAAAAAAGAGATAGATGGTACAGCTGAACTGGTAAATCGAGTACAACAGGTTATTAATACTGCACAAGCCGTTCGTGATTCAACAACAAGTGCATCAAATCGTGCTTTAGGTTCTCTTTTTGGGTAATGGCGATGAAGTTATTACCTAAATCCGAAGGGTATGCTGTAGTTGCTGGTACGATCCAGCAACTTTCAGAAGAACTATACAAAGAATATCAGTTGTCAGGCTATTCAATTTTGCTTGAGGATATAGTTAAAGCTTTTTTAGAGGAGGCAAAATTTTATGCTGGATGGGCTACATTAGATTGTCAAACTAAAGCAATTTCAAGTATTGAACTGGACGAAAGTATTGAGCTTAACGGTGATGAGTATGTAATTATTCTGCCCTTAGTGAAAGCTCACTGTGACCTTTTGCAAGCTCGTTTGGTTGAAGCAACTCGTGGGCTCGGAGTCGAAAGTTATGGACTTTCAGTCTCAGAAGCGCAGCAAATCTATAACGAGAAGAAAGAAGCTTTACCAAAACTTGCCTTTTTAATGGCCCCGATGAGTTTTAACATGGGGAGCCGCTAATGCAAATCACCATTGTATCTGCGGGTAAGATAATTCCAGCATCTGAGCTTATCAGTGCAACTTTACGTACAGATCTCGTACCTATACCAGCATCAATAGAGTTCACAGTCCAATCAACAGCAGAATTAGACTCCCTTTTGAAAGAAGGGGAGCAATTAACTGTAAATGATATTTCTCATCCATTTGAATTAATCAAAGTCACACCCCTCAAGACTCAAACAATCAAACAAGATCGGCGTGTAGGTGGCATCTCCTGTATCGGTATTTTAGCTGGTTGTAAAAGACTTATCGAATATTCAAAGCAAGCTGTTATCAGTAATGAAACGTCTTTTAATTCTGTAATACGGGCTTGTGGTGCAACCATAAGTTTAGGCAGTGATTTACCACTACCAAAATTTGTTTGTCTCAAAGGAAGAATGCCAACCCAACGTTTGGCTCATTATCTGCAACAAGAAGCAGCGGTTATTTGTTTTCAAAAAAATAAGGTAGCAGCACAAAAAATTGATTCTTTATTCAAACAGGAGGCTATCACAAAGCTCGATCCAAGTAGTGTTGTTTGGATTTCCAGTAAACCTTTGGAACTGATGCAAAAGTCATCATTCGTGACAGTAGAAAATAATGGTTCAACGGTTGTTGGTGATGACTCAATAACCCCTGGACATACTGTTACTCAAAGAGCAGGTTTAGATGCCCGTCAAGTCAAAAACATGGAAAAAGTTTTGATTTTGAGAGGGACTGTAATTAGACCTTTAAATTTGAACTGGAATGCAGGCGATATATTTGAAATTGATAGTAAAAAGTATGTCGTTCTAACAGCAGCCCATCATATAGATACAGGTGCAATCGGGGGATCAATGGGGACTTCATCAAAGTTCTGGATTGCAAATTTGTAGGTTAAATATATGAATGGTTTCACACGTGCAAAGATTTTAAGTTACAACGCAAAAGGTCGTACTGCACAAGTACACATTCATGGTTTAACTGATGGAGCAAGCGAAGGTATTACTGCAACTTTCGCTTACCCGGTAGGTGATAGTGACTTAGATACAGAAATTCAAATTATTGACGGAGAAGATGTGTATGTCTTCTTCGAAAATGGCAATGAAGAACGTCCAGTAATCCATAGTTATGTCAGTCATGGAGACGGCGCGATTGTAGGTGTGCGCCGTATTCGACAAGACAATATTGAATTTATCTCTAAAGAAAATTTAAAAGTAGATTCTGGCACAACTGTATCGATCAAAACACCATTGATGAATGTACAAGCCAATACACAACAAACTGGTAACAGCACCTTAACGGGAAATAGTACTGTTGTAGGAGATACTTCAGTAGCTGGAAATAGTGCTGTTGCGGGTAGTATGGCCGTTGGTACAACTCTTACGGTTGCTGGAATTCCTATTGATCCCAAAGCATTTCAAGGTGCGCTTCAAGATGCAATTGATAAATTGGAGGAACTAAAAGAAGAATTAAAAGAACAAGGTGAAAAAATTGATGAAAATAAAGATCAAGTAAGCCAAGAAATTGATGAAAAAATAAAAGAAGTAGAGGAGTTAATTGAAAATATTAAAGACTCTGATGCTTATAAATTGCTTGAAGAAGGTATTAATCACATCGATGAAGAAGTGCAAAAAATCCATGACCAAGTAAAAGAAGTAGGTCAAATTGCACAAGATAAAGTTGATGAAGTTCGGGCTTATATTGATCAAGAAATTATTGATACCAAACTCATTGTTGAACAGCATGCTAATGATGCAAATATTCGCTTAGATGAAGCAAATCAACGTATTGATCAATCAATTCAGGTAAATGAGGAATTGGTGGCAGAGGCTCAGCAACGCGCTATACGTGCTGAGAAAGATCTTGATGACAAGATTGGCTTAATCAAAAGAGAAACTGATTCAATCATTGCTGATGTGCGAAGTGATTCTGATGAAATTCGCTTAGCCGCTGAGAATGCAAAAAAAGTAGCAGATCAAGAAGTTATAGACCGTAAAAAACAGGTTGCTGAAGCACTAATTGTTATAGACCAAACTAAGGCTGCTCTTAAACAAGATATTGATCAAAACTTAGTTAAAGCTGGTCAAATGATTGATGAAGCTAAAGTAGCTTTGGGTGACGAAACTAATACTCTCATTAATCAGAAAATTGAACCAATCGTAAATCAGACAGAAGCTGCTGTTAAAAAGGTCGATGAAGTAGCTGCTCAGTATGTGGACTTAGATAAGAAAGTCGTTGCGGGCTTTCTAGCTGAAGCTGAAGCACGATCAAATGATAAGGAAGCAATTACCCAAAGTTTTGAAGTTAAGTTTTCTGAAATGCAAAATGAATTGGGTAAATCAAACGCCTTAATTTCAGAAGAAACTAAAACTCGTGCAGCTCAAGACAAAGCCCTTACTGAACAAATTAGTACAGCTCAGTCTCAAATTGGGGACAATAAGGCTGCTATTGATAGTGTTGAAAGAACTGTAGTTGATTTAAATAAATCTGTTGTTGAAAAAACAGGTCAATTGCAAGCAAGTCTTGATACAGCAAATACTAATATTTTAAATGCTAATGATTTAGCTCGAATGCAGTCACTAGGTAAACCTCTCCGTGATGACCCTACTTTCAAAGAAACCAATAATTTAACTGCATATGTTAACCAAGCTGGTTCTACATATACACGCCAAGCGAAGTCGGCTGACAATCCAACTACCTCTACACATGAAATCCTAATTCGATCTACAGGTTTATTAGGTTCGGGCTGGTTCCCGAATACACCGTTGCTATCTGCTGCGGCCAATAAAGTTTTTTTAGTAAAGCAAATCCTTAAAATACCTGTAGGCTTAAAACTTCAACCCTATGGCAATGCTTTGGGAACTGGTGGATTGTTGAAAGTTCTTGGTAGTGTAGAAGGAACGGGTAAATTTGAAATTTACTATTCTGTAATCAAGTGTGGGCCGGATATCGGATCGACAATTCAAGGTCATTTCAGACCGATCAATAGTATAAATCCACCAGTTGCTTCTGTTGAAAAACCAGTTGATGTAATTGTTGCTTCATATGAAGTTTGGGATGTCACCGCTGTAAATGACACTATTCCGAAAACTTGGCGTGATCAAGTAACAGGTAATGCATCATACATAGAAAAGGTTGAAGCCTCAGTTAAAATTGTTGATGATAAATTAGTTTCAGAAGCCCAAAAGCTTGAACAACTTAAGACAGACTACAATTCCAATAAGACAAAAACTGATTCAGATTTAGTTACTATCACAAAATCCGTATCTGACGGTGATAAGGCTTTATCTTTACGTATTGATCAAACAAAAGCAGATTTAGAAGAAGCAGACAGACAATCAAATGCAAATATTCAAGAAGTAACTGAATCTTTGGCAGAATTTGAAGAGGCAACAACTACAAAATTTTCTAGTTTAGATACTAGTATCTCTAAAGAAAATCTAAAAGTTCAAGGTCAAATCATCAATGTCGAAAAGAGCGTATCTACATTAGAAGATAATACAAATACTAAAATATCTGGCCTTACGTCTTCAATTAAGTCCACTGATGATGTGGCAAAGCTAGCTTTTAATAATGCAGCAGAAGCTCAGCAAACTGGAACAACAGCGGTAAAAGCTACTGAAGCACTGGCTCAAAATTTATTAAGTTTAAAGTCTCAAACTCAAGTGACTTCTGGTGTTCGTGCTGTCGTAACTTCAAAAGGAATTGAAGATTGGACTACTTGGCGTGCGACTGGTGAAGCTAAAGTAATTCAAGATGCAAATGCATTGGGTGGTTATATTCTTGAGCTTGGGAATAATGCCGGCAATGATGAAGCTTGGGTTCATTGGAAAGAATTCGTAAAAATTAATCCAGATACTCTTTATAGAGTTCGCGCACGATTCCGCCGTGTTTCTGGCGAAACAGGAAGTATTTATCTAGGTGTTGCTTGTAAAACCGCAGATCAAACAAAGTATGTGACAACTACAAATAATCTAGCTGCAGACATGGGTTCATCAAACTACTTGTTGTCCGCAGTTAAGCCTATTTTAGGTGAATGGCAAGAAGTTGTACTTTATCTGAAAGGAAAGTCTACAGGTGCTGCTACGGGGCTTGGAACAATAGATAATCCTCGTACATTTCCCGCTCAAGCCGAATTTTATGCGCCAATGTTTATTGGTAACTATTCAGCTCAACCAGGTATAAGTCAGCTTAACTTCATTATCATTGAAGATAACAATTCTTTAGCTTCTGCAAATGATTCAACTGCAACTGCTAATGATTTGTTCAAGACCGCAACTAATCGCACAGATGCTGAAGCAGAACGGACTAGTAAACTTGAAGCTAGGGTAGAGAATACAGAAACTGGTGTTAAAAATAACGCCGAAGCGTTATTGAAAACAGTTACTAAGAGTGATCTTGATAGTGCAATGAGCCGTGTTTCAACGGACATAACAGCAGCTGTGCAAAATATTAAGGTTGGTGGTGTCAATGTCGTTGCCAATTCTGAAGCTCCAAGAACCTCATCAGCTGCAACGAGTCGTGAATACTTAATGTATGAGCGAAGTAAAGAGCTCAAAGCTTTTTATGATGAAAATTTAGATAAGCCGGTTACTATTTCTTTTGAAATGAGTGTACCAGTTGCAGGTGCAGTACTCGTGTATTCCTCAAATGGGTCAGCGCATAATTTCTCTACGCCTGTCACTGCAACGAAAGCTAATGAATTTCAAAAATATGAAGTGACTGTTTTTCCTAAATTACATACTGGCAGTACAACGGAATCCACCATTGAATTTTATGGAACTTACACAACGGGACGTATCCCCACAATACAAAAATTACAGATTGAAGCTGGTAATAAAGCGACAGCATGGAGCCCTAGCCCACGTGATGTTCAAAGCTCATTAAGCGCAAATGCTGAGGCAATTAAAGTTACTCAAGCAGATGTTAAGAAGCAAGGTGATTCCTTGTCTTCTCAAAGTATAGACATCTCAAAGCTAAGAAATGACCTCATTTTAACCAATTCCGAAGTAAGTAAAAAAGCCTCATCTGAAGCATTAGAAACGACAAAATCACAAGTAACAGAACAAGCTGGACAAATTAAAGCAGTTACTGAACAGTCAAATACCTTATCAGCAAATCTAAACAAGTCTGCACCAGCTGGCACCAATCTATTGATCAACTCTAATGTTGTTGGTACATATAACGGGTCTTCTTATCCTCATCATATTTATAAAATGGGGGGAGACTGGGAAGTAGGAGCTAAGTACACACTTTTATGGTGTGCTGAACATACGAGAGGAAATGGTGACACTAATTCAAATTTAGCTGTTTATGCAGGTGGTGGAAGTCAGTTTGTACAGCAGGTCTTGAACACTGCAGGCAAGATTATTAGCAAAATTACTTTTACAAAAACATCTGCCGGTACTGGGAAAGGTCTCCATTTCTATATGTTAAACAAGCCTATTGCAGACAAGCAAAGTGTGGGTACTGTTTACTGGGCCGTATTGGTTAAAGGGGAATTTATAACTACTGACAGCTGGATTGCGAGTCCATATGACTTTAATGCAGCTTTTGATCAAGTATCTGCTAATCTCACTGAGTTTAAGCAAACATATGTTACTGAAAGGGATGCATTAGCACAGCGCACATCTAAGCTTGAAGTTGGTATGACAGATGTAGAGAAGAATATCTTTAACACTGCTCAAGCTCTAAATAACTACGCTACAAATGCAAAATTAGATGAAGTTACAGCTTCACAAACTAAGACCTTTAATACTTCACTGAACAAATTAGATGAATCTATTAAAGCGGAAAATGATAGTGATTCGTTAATTCCTGATTACAATTTAGCGAACCCTGATAAGTGGATTAGCCATTATAGCTATGACATGAAGCAGTACTTCAAAACGACTACATCAGGCAAAATTTCAAATACCGTTTTCCGAAAGGATACAACGGTTCCTGTAAACTGCTTTAATTACAGCTTAAGTGCAGTCCCTAATGATCGGGCTTACCGTATTAGCTTCTGGGTTCGTTGTTCTTCTGACTCCAACGGTTCGTTAAGCATTCCTGTTATGTATGGTTATGCTGATGGTTTATGGACAATAGCTCGCTATAGCGCCGTAAGTGTTCCAGCTGCTCAATTACCAGCTAAAGATGGAAATTGGTATTTCGTTTCTACTGTTGCGAACTTTACTTCTAACACTATTATTCAGCAACTACGCTTTGGGATTGCGTTGGGCCATACTGGAACAAGTGGTTGGTGGGAAGTTCAAGGCTATAAAGTTTCACCAGTTTTGAATGAATCTGATATTGATAGCACTATCGTTAAATCATCTATTCTTATTGATTATTCTAGTAAGTCAGATACTACGAAAGCAATTTCAGCCGCAACTGAATCACTTGAAGCTAAATTCCGACAAAAGTTTGGTGACTTATGGACCAATAGTTCAGCGACTCTAGATAGCACCCGTTATACAAAAACAGAGACTAATCAAGCGATTGCAGAGGAAAGTAAAATCATCAAAGCCGCTATCTCATCTAGTGGTGGCGATAATATCATTAAAAATGGTGATTTCTCTAAGCCACTTGAAATATCAAATTGGCGTCAAAATGCGGTAGTAGCAGGTAGCTTATTTGAACTTTATAAGGATTCAAATGGAACTACTTGGGGGCATTTTAAATCAACCAATACAACTACATATTTCAAAGGCTTTATTGAGACTATTACTTTAGCTGAAGGTTTAGAAGCGAACCAAAAGTACACGTTGTCGTTTAAAGCTAAATCTTTAACAGCAGCTCAAACACAAATTTTACTGATCCTCCATCGTCGAGATGCGGCGGGTAGCAATAATCAAATTGGTACTACATGGAATAATATTTCTACCGATAAAGAAATGTTATGTACTTATACATTTGATACTAATCTTATTGATTTACAATATATTAATGTGATTCTGTATGCTCAAGTTGGTTTTGCACCTGATTTTTTAATTCGAGAAGTACAAATTGAAAAGGGTGAGTTAGCAACTGGTTTTAGAAAAAATCCTCGTGAACTTGAAAAAGGGTTAGAGGCTAATGCGACTGCAATAGAAGGTACCAAGGCAGATGTAAAAAAGAATGGTGAACAAATTGCATCCATTTCTGAAAATTATGTAACTTTAAAATCTGCGGTCGATAATAATAAATTATCTGCTGATGGTAAGTTTCAAGAAATTAACTCAACCATTAGTGATAACCAGCAAAACACGACACAATCAATCACAAATTTAGAATCAGGTTACAAGCAATTAAACCAAGATTTAGGACAGGTTTTTAACTATCGTGTTTATTCATGTGGTTGGAATGGCTTTTTCACAGGTATCAAAAATCTAAAAGGTGAAATTAAATCTGTTGCTTCAGCTCGTGGTTTTTCAGTTCATGTTCTTGCTGCAGACGGGTCAATTGCTACTTCCACTCGATACGATACATATGCAGCTATCACAAATGCTACGGCGATGAGTAATGCTATCGCGGCAATTCCAAATGATACCTTTGTTATTGTCACAAACTACGACAGTATAGGAGTAAATATTGCTACCGTAAAAAATGCATTAATTTCACTTGGTGCAAACCCATTTACAATTGATCAAATCACTGGGCGTGATGCTTACATTTTGATAGGGCAAAAAGGGATTGGGTCTGGTCGAGGTATCGAATTACATTCGACGCCAGATACAGGTCCAAATGGTGCTAAACAAATCATGCTAGCTGTTCAGGTAGTTAGTGGTATTCCAATTGGTCTAGCAAATAACAGCGGTAACCTACAAAAGGTTTTAGAAAACCACGCTCAAATTCTTCAAGAAAAGATCACTCGCTCTGATGCGAAAGAAGTATTTGCAGAAGAAATTAAGGTCTTTAAAGCACAATTAGATATTTTACGGTATTCCGAAGAGAACTGGATTTTACTTGGTGATGATACGAAAAATTTAAGTATCGCAACAGGAACAAATAGAACAGTTGCTGTTTGGGAACTTCAATACAAACATAAAGAAATTCCTATCGATAAAGGTGATCCGGTAGTTGCGCGAATCAAATATACAGCTGCTGCTGGATTAGTGGGGGCGACATGTAGCATTCAATTTCATGGTGCAACTTACAGCATTGGATTGCCAACATTTATAGTTGCTGCAAGCGGTGAAATAGAATTGACAGGTATTTTCCCATCTGATGTAAAAGCTACTGCATTTGAAGCAATTCCATTAGGATTACGCTTTGATAATGCACCGTCTGGTGGAACTTTTACTATTACTAATATGTTTATCAGCCGAGGTAATTCTGCACCTAATTTTAAAGGAGGTTTTAGATCTTCTCTTAAGCAAAATGCACAGTTTGTAGAAGATACCTTTATCAAAGCAGATGCAAATAAAGGCGTTATTGCTCAGCAGATTCAACAATATGATGCGGGTGTACCTGGTGGATTATCTACAGTAGTGAAAACTACAAAAGCTACAGCTGACCAAACTTCACAAGATCTCGCAACTCTTCGAAATACTGATATTTCACAGTTACAAACAAGTACTAACAATCTTGGTTCGGCATTAGAGAACACAACAATGCTGGCAATGATGATTACGAATGGAAAATTGCTGCAGGGAGACGTTAATTTTAAAAAGGGTGTCAATGGTGTAGGACTTTATAACAATGCTGCAAATGGTAATGTTTCAGTCACACGTGTTGCTAAGAGTTCAGATAATCCAACTACTTCGACTCATGAGATAGAAATTAAAACTATTGGAGCTGCAAATCCTACTTACGGTGGTTTCTTTCAGCTTGTTTATGGTCGCGCTAATGCTGTATTTGTCATTAAGTATTTAATCAAATTACCTATTGGATATAAGTTGGTAATCGCTGGTAACTCAATGGGTACAGGCGCAATAGAACGATTTGTAGGTAGTGCTGAAGGGACAGGTAAATTTGAAACTTACATTCGACTGATCAAATGCGGCGCTGCAGGTACTTTCTCAAATTCAGGACATGTTTATGTGGCAGGAGGATCTACTCCTACAGCAACTGCTCCCTTAGTTTGGACATTAGCTCAAATTGAGCAATATGACGTAACTGATTACGCTTCGGCCGACCCGACATTACAAGATTTTGTTTCTACAGCTACGGATTCAATTTCAACCCTAACAAATTTTAAAGAATCATGGGCAGCCAAGTTAGTTGAGATGTCTTCAAAGTTAGATAGTAAAAACAGCGCTTATATTTTGAATGCTGATATCACTAATACAACTATCGATAGAGCAATTGCTGCGTCATCTCAGAAACTTACTTCAGAATATACTAGTGCTATGAGTGTGCAGCCACTTGGTTCAGGTGGGGGCAAGATTTTTGCTAAACCTTTAACTTGGCGGCAGGCAATTACAACTACTGGCACATTAGTCATTAAAACGCCAATCACTATCAACGCGTACATGACAAAGATTAAAATCTCTGGTTATAACTACAATAACAAAGAAGATAATACATTTGATATGGATCTAGCATTTTATGCATATACATCCACTACACCTTTTTACCAAAATATGACTGCACGTTCTTTTGGTATCACCGTTGATGAAACGAATGCAATAACAAAAGGATTGGCTTTAGCTTTAGATAGCAACAATAAGGTATGCATTTTAATCACTAAAAAGGATGCTTGGTCATATCCTGCAATTACTGTTGAAACAGCAACAATTACGCATACTAATCCACCAGATTATTTCAAAGATGGCTGGTCAGCGGCAATTGAAACGGATTTATCTGTTTATAAATCAGTAACTCCGTTTACAGTCACTTCTGCAATGGAAACGACTGCAGGATCACAAGCCAAAGTTGATATTCCTATGGCCCAGTTAAGTGATATTGCAGCTGATAATAAACTCACACCTGTAGAGAAAAAGCAGGGTAAGTTAGTTTGGGATTCGCTTTATCAAACTGATACGAACTTAAGAGCTGAAGCAGTTACTTATGGGATATCTTCGACCGCTTATGCTACAGCTTTTAGTACGTTAAATACCTATTTGGCCGCTTTATTTGCCAACATGAATATGACCAGTACTATTGATCGTAACCAATTTATTACTAATTTTGCGAATGTTCATAATGCACGGCAAGAGCTAGTGCGCTTAATCTCTGAAAAAGCTAAAAGTCTTGCAGATAGCGCTCAAAACAGTGCAAACAGTAAATCAAAAACATTTACTGCTCAGCCTACTATTCCTTATGCACAAGGGGATATCTGGAAAAATGGTACCACTGTTTCAGTTGCAACAGTTGGGCGTACATCTGGTGCATTTACCGCCTCAGATTGGACAAAAGTAGGGGATATTACATCTGAAAATACTTCAGCTGACACTGTTAAAGTTAACGGCGTATTATCTGCTACGGTAACTGCAAATGCTGCTGCTGGTAAGCAAATAGCTGATGATGTAATGTCAGATTTAGTTATTACACCAACTGAAAAATCTGCTTTGTATAATAGCTATAAAGATATGGAGTCTAATTTTAACCGGTTGCTGAACTTAGCTAATCCGTGGGGTATTTCTGTTATGGCAGCTCAGACAGCTTGGGATAACTTGAATAATGTATCTCCTAAATTTTTCACTGATATTATTTCCACAACTACCACTAAAACTACATTAACTTCAGCTCAACGTGACTCTTTAAAGGGAAGGATTAACATCTTCTACACTGAAGTTGCTAATTTAGATAAGGCAGTAAATGAATACTTAAATAAAGCTGCAGCTGATGCAAAAGATCTAGCCGCAACGACTAAAGCAACCTTAGAACGTGATTACCTGACTTCATCAAAAACTAATGAAGCTATAGCCTCATCAACTGAACGGATGACAGCGTTATATTCAGCGAACAGTCAAAAAATTATGGCTTCGGTGCTGGATACTTGGTTTAAAGATTGGCTCAATAAAACGCCAAGTGGTAATAAAGCTGAAATGACAATTGTGGCGGATGCTACATGTCGTGGAGGATACGCGCTCCGTATTGGTAACAATAGTGGAAATGATGAAACTTGGATAAATTGGTTTGCCTCTTTACCTATTGATGACAGCAAATACTATCGAGTGAAGTATAGATTCCGCCGTGTAAGTGGTACAGGCGTAGTGTATGTAGGTGCAACTTGTCAAAATGCAACGAAGACAAAATATGTAGCTCAAGATAATACGGAAATTAATGATGTAGGTTCGAGTCACTACCTAGTTGCTGGTACCGCACCTGCGTTGGGTACTTGGATTACTGGTACCGCTTATTTCAAAGGAAGATCGGCGGGTGCAAGCGCTGGTGCTGGAACTCTTCTTAGTCCAAAAACATTTGCAAACAAAGCAGCATTTTTTACGCCAGTGTTTATTGGCAACTATTCAGGTAAGGCAGGTGAAGTAGATCTTGATTTCATTGATATTGAAGATGCAGACAATATTGCAGATTTTGAAAACTTCAAAACCACATATACAACTGATGTGGGTGCTTATGCTGGTGCATTACAAACATTAGTTTCTGTTTACGGCCAAAATGCCATAAAGCTTAAGTCACAAGCAGACTTGATCGATGGTGTGAAGGGTAAGTATGTAATGGGTATGGACAATAACGGAGTGTTCTCTGGAATGTCTATGGTCAGTGAGCAAACGAATGGAACCGTTATCAGTTCAATTGGTTTCCAAGCAGATAAAATCTTTTTCACAACCGGTGCATCTTCAACTAAGTACATGCCATTCATAATCCAAGACAATCAAGTGATTATGAATAGTGATGTATTTATTAAGAACTTGACCGCTGCAAACTTCAAAGTAAAGTCATTGACTGCTGATTTATTTAATGTCGATAAATTGAGTGCAATTGCTGGTGAGTTGGGGACATTAACCACTTATAAAGATCCTGCAAAACCAACTGGCGCACGAATGGTTCTAAGTGGCAGTTTAATAACAGTTTACGACGATAATAATGTAGTCAGGGTTAAATTAGGGCTGTGGTAGTGAAGAGGGGCTAGTTATCTAGCCCTTTTTTTGGGAGGACAAAATGCCACAAGGCTTACAATGTTTTGATGAAACTGGAAAAATTATTGTTGATCTTACAGATAAGCAACTTACTGCATTTAAAAGCATTACTATAGGTGATGCTGTTGCTCCTAAAAGTGTACAAGACTATTTTGGAGCTGACCGTATAGGTTTGCCACTTACTATGTCGGGTATACATCCAGAAACTACTGTGGCTTTTGTTACGGGCAGACAAGTAGGTACTCAAAAGAATGTAGTAGGCATGCAAAGATGTTTCGTATCTATTACTGCAGCAGATACTTACGTATTGTCGTGTTTTGAGCAAGCTCCTTTAGCTACAGACACATTACTCTTTTATAAATTTAGGTAGTAGTAATGGGTAATTTTATTGTACTTAATGATAAAGGTAATGTAGTAGTCGATGATGAGACTAAAAATATTGGTACAGTAGGAACTACAGTTATTACCACATTACCCGATCCCACAGGAGCTTTACCTATGGTTATTACTTTTGGTGGTGGTGGTCCTTCGTGGTACCCAACTACTATGCGTGATACTCGTACAATAGGTATTGATAAATTAGATGATGGTTTAACTCCCATGACTATCATAATGCCTAATGATGGGGGATATGGTGCTGGAGCTGGTACTTTTGGAGTTAATTCAGGAACTTTATATCAATTGCGTCAAGACTATCCAGTGTCTTCAGGTTATCTTGATGTATTTAATGAAACAGGTGAATTAATTTGGTCAGCAGCATCTGCAGGTAAAGTACCACGTGTAACTCAAGTATTACATTTTACCCATGATGAATTAGCTTCTAACGGCGGGGAAGGTATTGAAGTGGATATTGGTGTTGGTTCTGGGTTCCTAGTAGATAATATTATAGGTTCTTTGGATATTAACCCTGGTCCTACAGGTACTACAGCAAGATGGTTTGCTATGTATTGGGGATATAACCAAGGTAAATTAAAACTTGCATTTAAATGGCGACATGACGGTTCACCTGAACCTGGGATGGTAAAGGCATTAAAATTATATGGTTTTAATTTATTTGTTTTTAGATTTGCAGGGTAAAAGATAGCACCTAAATTGGGGCTATCTTTATTTATATAAGAGTAATATATCGTTTGCAAATGTATAACACTAACTTAAACTTAGTGATTAAGAGTTTTTAGAGCAAAATTTCTATAACGAATTAGAGCATTAATATATCTTTGTCCTGAAGTTTCTTTCCAATTTTTGCCTAGTTCAATTGACATTTTTTCTACTAATATACTTAAATCTTCCCCATAATGCATAACAAGTTTATCTAATAAAATTATTGTATCAGCTTCAAGAACCTTTTTCGCAAGGTGTTTTTCAATAGAAAATTCTGGATTAGTAGGTTTTGTTAACTCAATTCGATTATTACTTACTCTTCTACAAATACCTAATGCAACTAAGTCAGCAATCACATTTCGGATCCCTGATTCAGTTTGATCAATTGGTTGATGAGATATGATTTTATTGAGTAAAAATACTGCTTTTTCAAATGTGCTCGCTGCTAAAAATAAACTAGTCTTTCTACTGCCGCCTAAGATTTCACCAAAGTCTGGAGAATAGCTTTTGGCATCATAAATTCTCAATTTATCTTGTAATTGACTCATCAAGCCAGCGAATCTTAACCAAGATAAGATTTTTGCAACATACCGACCAAGAGTTTTTCCCTCATCTGAGGCATAAGCTTTATTAATAATTAAAGACATATCTTCAACTGGAATGATAGACTCTTCATTATTTTTACATGCTGCCAAAGCTTCTTGATAAATAAAATGTCCTAACATTTGATTGCGAACTTTTAGCGGAATCTCATCAATTTCACAATTAAGTTTGTATTTGTCATCTTTAGTTTTTACCACTAATGCAAAGGACAATAAATCAATAAATATATTTTGAATTGTTCCTCTACTATAGGTAGTTTTTTGCACTAACTCATCTATAGAAACTGCTTGATCTTTAATCAATTCCACAAATTTTAAAGACATGTTAACTCGATAATTTGGCATAAATGCCCAAGAAATAACCGGCGTTTCATTTGTGATGAGATAATCTCGGAAAACATCCCAATATACAGAAATTTTTTCTCCTGTTTTAATAAGTAGTCTATCTGCAATTAATCTCGAAACTGTATTTTCGCCAAATTCTCTAGTTGCTTCATATCTATCAACTGGCGATTTTTTAGCAACAAATTTTAAACATTCAACTTCACCTGAAGGTCGTTCTAAATCTTCATCAAATAGGTTTTTTATTTGCATTTGACTAATTAAAAGTTCTTCTTGAGAAATACCTTCTTTTATTTTCTTAAATAAATGAATGCAGAGTTTTTTAAGAAACCAAGGGAATCCTTGGGCTTGTTGAATTAACCTGGCTTTTAATGGTTTTGTTAAATTAATTTCTGCTTCTATTTCGAAACTAGAAATCATTTTATTGGAGTCTTTTACATCAAATGTTTTTAATTTCCGTTCAGTTCTATGATCACGTAAGTCATACCAAAGTCCATAAGCAGGATTATCATTCCCTAAAAAAATACCCGTTCTCCATGAAAAACCAACTACTACATTTGTTTTTTCAGCAGATATGTCAAGAGCAAATCTTCTAAATGCTCTAAACAAGGAAAAGAGTTCTTCTTTCATAAAAACTTCTTCGAATTGATCAAAGAAAATCACCATGATTTTATTATTATTTTCAAGAAAATGCGCGTATTCTTGAAATGCTTTTCCACCTGTAATTTCGTCAATATTCTCAATAGTAAAAGAAGTATTAGATTCAATAAATCCATGACTTACTGCGGTATTAAATGCTTTTGTTACAGCTTCAGCGACAAAACGTGAGCCTCTTGCAGAACGTACATCAACAGGATAGAGATAAAGTTTGTTTTTCCATTTTTTATTAGTGAAGCGATCAGAAAGGTTAGCAACTAAAGATGATTTACCATTACCAGAAAGGCCCGTTAATGCAAGAATTCTTGAATCTGTTTCTTGTGTGCGAACTGACTCTAAAAAATCCCAGATTTCTTTTTGTATATCATCTCTACCAATAAAGTCTTTTGGCCTGCATGGTTTAGGGTCCATAATATCATCGGCTAAAACTATTCCACTAACAACTTCTCTTGTCGGAGAAGATGTTGATAATTCAGTCTGAGGAAGCGTAAATTTTTGTTCAAAAAGCTTTATATCTAATTCTTCTAGCTTTCCTTCACTATCAAGAATTTGTCTAACACGTTCTAAACTTACTTCATTATCTGGAGAAACATATGCAATTAATCCAGTAGGAGAGCCGTTTTCACTTTCTTGTAATAGCCATACTGGAACAAGTTCTGGATGTATAAGTAGAGTTGCGGATGTTACATTTGAATTGAATTTAATTGTATCAATATTTGGAATTTGACCACTTACTTCTAAAGCTGAAAGAATTTCTTCACTATCATAATAAGAAAAGTCTATTCGCTTTTTTAAATAATTATCATATGTACCTTGAGCATCTTTACCCAATTTAACTGTAGAGAAAAGAGCTATCTTGTCAAAATCTCCTCTAAAAGATTGTGCAAAACACAAATCAACTATTTTTGAATCAATTGAGCTTTTGTCATTAAAAAATTTACATTCTATATATACAGTTTTTTGAGATGGTTTATGGATAGCTTCAAGGTCTACTTCCATACCTGTTCTTCTAACTTCATAACCTGTAATTTCATAAGACTGTTTGCGAAGGATTTGGGCACATAACTTTTCAAAATAAGCCCCTTTTTGTGAAGTAGTGTATTCATTAGGAACACTTACAATAATATTTTTTTCTAAAGGCAGGATGGAACTCATCAAAAAGTCACAAAGTTATATTTTTCTATAAATTACACGAATTTATTTTAGATTAAAATAATTTTTATCTTGAAATATTTAATATTCCTAAGTTAATTCTCTTTTACAGTACTTAATTTCCTTCTGTAAAAAAAGTACACAATTATTAAATCATGTACTTTTCTTTGTCATTAAATAATCGCTAAGTATTCTGCTTTACTAAAGTGTTTGATCATTAATTGGTGGTTCTTCAGGAAAAGTGTAGTTAACTGCAACAGCACCAGTTTTGCGATCCCAGCCTAAGGTAAGGGTTTCGAATTCAGGACGGTTGTTATAACGTTGGCTATTAACAATGTCCGTAGTTTTCTGAGCTAATTCGATATCCAATGGGGTAAAAACTTTTACACCTTCAGTCATGACAATGTCCTCTGAACAAATTAAAAAATATGTGCAAATAGAATTGCATGCTGTGGATTTATTAAATCTGTACGGTTCCAATACACTTTGGAACTCATCTAAAAATTAAAAAAAGGTAGCCATCAAAATACTTAATTATTTAGGTATTTTGGCTTAGTTATGTCTTCTCGGTTCTTATCGTTGTTACTCGGTGAAAATGTAAATTCATATGATCAGCAATTCGATACGGCTAATCAGGATTCCACGGCGCAGCTATATGAAACCATGGCACCGTTTTCACTTGGGACAAATCAAACCAAAGCCAATAAGAAACGTACTCGAAAAGAAATTCTCACAAAATGGGAGAGAATGTTACGCTTCGCACCTATCGCAGAAGGTATGGGAATTCATGTCTCTGCCGCTTTAGGGGGAGATTCCTATAGCGGACAACAAGTCTTTATTACACCAGCACAGCGGTTGAAAAAGGCAGATGGCCCAGCAGCTGAAAAAATAAAAAAACAGCTAGATGAACGCCGTGATGTCATGGAAAAGCTGATCAATAAATATTTAAGTAAACTTGCTCGTGATGCGATTTCATTTGGTGATTCCTTTGCTCGTATTTATGGGAAAAAAGAGCAAGGGGTAATTGACCTCGTTTGTAATGAATATACATATCCACCATTAATACAGCCATTCGAACAAGGCAGTAAAACTGTAGCCTTTTATTGCTTAGATCCTCGCAATTGGCAGAAAACAATTACCAAACTTAATACTATTCAAATGGTACGTTTCAAAATGCCTCGTATGAGCAACATTGCTCAGTATGAACTGGTAGAAACTGGCCTTGTAACTAAAATGTTAGAAGGAGATGACCCAGATGAATTACCTATTTTACCAGCTCATTTAGGTGGCTCATTCCTTTACGAAATTGAAGATGTTTATGACGATGTAATTCTTGCTTTGGCATCTATGAACAGCCAGCAGATTGCAGATACTGTAAATCAGATGTTCTTGACGATAAATATGTCTGGAATGCCACCAGCACAACGCCAAGCTTATGTTCGTGCTTTAGAAGGTTTACTTAAAAATCACGAGTCGTATGTCCGTGATGCTTTATCAGGTGGTGAAGCAGTCTGGAATACTGCTTTTCACATGCTTCCAGTTTTTGATGATAAGCAAGTTCTAAATCCAGTAGGTGATATCAAGAATCAGAGAAGCTCACCTATCAATATTGAACAGTTCATGATTAATGTTCGATTGCTTATGGGTGGTATAGGTCTAGACCCGAGTATGGTCGGTTGGGCTGATATGTTGACTGGGGGTATCGGTGAAGGAGGAGCATTCCATACTTCAGCGCAAATCATGCGTAGATCACAAGACATTCGCACGGCAGTATCTGAAGGGATTAATCAAATTCTTCACTTGGATTGGGGATTTGCATTTAATGAGCAATTTGAGCCTAAAGATTATCCTTGGCAGGTTGAGTATTATACAAACCAAACTGCAGCAGCTACAGAAGAAATCAACAATGCTCAATCTAGAATGAATACAACTCTTCTCAAAGCCCAAGTAATCTCAGCTTTGAAGGAATCAAATTTAGATGTAGATATTATGGCTTCCATTCTTGAGCGCGATGCAGGTATGAAATATGAAGAAGCTTTAACATTAGCTGAAAGTATTGCTAAAAGCCGTAAATTTCCAGAGGAAGACGAATAATGGCTTTTTTTGAATATGAAACACAGAATAAAACGTCTAATAACAGTTTTGGTAATGTTTTAAATCCCTTCAAAGAACGTTTTGCAAGAAATCCTGTTTTATGGTCTGGTTTAACAGTTGATAAAGCTGTTTCTCATTATCAAGAACTATACGCATTGGGAACTCTATCAGCTGCCCATTTTGGAATAGAAATTCGACCATATCGGCCAACCAGTAAGATTGCCCAAGCAAATATACCGATTTTTGATCCTTCGAATAAAATTGCGTGGTTAGCCAATAATGTTGATGTTTCACTTCTGGATGCACAAACAGATTCAGTGCATGTTGGTCACTATCAACTCAACCATATAACCGGTAATGCTTCAAATGAATTAAGTATTTCATTTATTGAGACTAAAGCTGCAGCTATCGCAAATAGTGCATTAGCCATAAAGCAGATAATGTTCAATAAAGATGGTACACAACCTCCACCTATAGAATATTTAATGCGTTTGAAAATATATGCTTTTGATAAAGCTGTAAGAACTCAGCACCATTTTGAAATTGAGCATTTAGTCGCACTACAAGCTGGTAATTTACCTCTTGACGCTGCAAATAAAGCACATTCAATAGTCACCTTAAATTTCATAAAAATGTTCCCAAACTTAAAATAAAAAGGGAGCATTTTGCTCCCTTTTTTAAAGTTCAATATGTCCAAAGATAACATCTGGAGTAATATTTATTAAAAACTTTAAATCCCCTTGATCAAAAAAATATTTATTATTTAAGTTAGGATCTGTCAAATATTTTTCTAAATTTACACCAATAATTATTCCTTCATTGGATCTTTGAAATGCATATGATTTTGCAATGTGGAAGGATCTTCCAAAACAAACTTTTTCATAGATAGAACTACTTATAAGAAAACCATTTTTCATGATATTTTCTAAATTGGATTTAGCAGTTGCATGCAGATAAATATATTCATTATCTAGGAACTTATGGGTTAAATCTGAGTGATTACCATCTTTTACATCTAATACATATTTATTTAACGATTCTTGGTTCATAACTTTACCCTTTAAATAAATTAATTATAACTCGTAATTTATTACGTCATTAAAAATTGGAACATCTTAAAAAAATTAAATAAGACATCATCCAAAATGCATATAAATATTCTTATTGAGTTTTAATTATGCTTAATGTTTCGATTTTCATTCAGACTCATGGACCACATCAAAGTCGAGTTGTTCTTGGCTTTGATTCGATGGTCAATAGCGGTGCTTGTTCAATAGGTTTTATTAAAGGCGATTACCGTCAAATTAATGCGTTAGTCACAGAAGATTTTACGGAAAATGATTCATGGCGAGTTGTAAATCTAAAGGGTAAAAAGAGTGGAATTGATTCGTTTGATTCCGTTGCAGTATTAGGCGCTATCGATGACCAACATGCAGCTGATTTAGCGATACTGCAATTTGGCCGCATGTTTGATGCTTGTGTTACAGATGTTATTGAAACAAATCAATTTGGACTTAAACGCCATTTATCATCTAAACAATTTAATTTGTCTGGTTCAAAACCTATTCAGAGATGGCAATTAGAGCAATTACAAAACGTTGTTGCTGCAGAAACACCTCAATGGGATGGTATCAGTTTAGTTTCTCATGACGGTGATACATCAAAACTTTTGTTAGACATGCAGCGAAATGATGACCATGGTCAGCTGCTAAGTAAATTTGATGGGTTGCCTACTCTATTATGTAGTCTAGGAGTCGAAGAAGTACATTATGACTCTATTATTGTTGATTACCAGCATTTAGAGCAGCTGTCTGCTATCTTGCATAATGCTATGGACCAGTTTTCTAAAACAGGTGTCAAAGTCATTAACGTTACTGAAAGTAAGCCTTTTAAGCATAAAAAAGTACTTCAAATTGCGCTTACTTATGACTTTGATGACGGCCAAAACTTCACAATACTTTTCCATAAGCCTGATCGATTATCAAAAAAAATTAGTCCAGCAGATTCATTAATTTCATGGAAGATCTTAATGAACAATCGCGACATTACAGCTGCAATTCAGCCTAATCAGGGAGAAGGAATATCGATTCCAATTCTCGCTGGTCGAATCATGAAGTTAATTAATCAAAACAGTAATCGCTTTAAACGTTTGCAAGCTAAAAAAGCCGAAAAAGCTAAAGCTTTGGCTGAAGCGGAAAATCGAGTTTTAGAAAAGCAGACCTTATTGGCATCTTTAAAGCAAGAAATTGAAAGTTTGCAATCTGAATTAGACAATTTAGCTACTTCAAAAAGTGAACCAGCACCAGAGGTGGCACCTGAACCAGCACCAGAGGTGGCACCTGAACCAGCACCAGAGTTGGCACCTGAACCGGCACCAGAGGTGGCACCTGAACCAGCATCAGAGGTGGCACCTGAACCGACACCAGAGGTGGCACCTGAACCAGCACCAGAGGTGGTACCTGAACCAGCACCAGAGGTGGCACCTGAACCGACACCAGAGGTGGCACCTGAACCGGCACCAGAGGTGACACCTGAACCAGCACCAGAGGTGGAACCTGAAATAATACAAAATCTATCAGCTTCGGATACTTCGAATCCATTGTATAAGTCAATCATTGAAGGACAAGTAGGCGTTAGTTTGGAAGTACTAGAACAAGTTCGAGATGAGGCTGAAAAGAATTTAGAAGACCCTTTATTAGTTCCAGCTGTAACTGAGTTACTTAACCAGATTAAAGTTAAGGAGAGCGTTTAATGATATTTAAATTTATTACGCCTTCAGTAATAGCAACGGACCCTTTAATTGTAATCGATCAAATGATTAGTTTCTTTAAACCAACGAAGCCCTTGACTGGGCTTTTACGGGGTAGAGCTAATAATGTTAAGACTGCTAAAGGGACAAAGATTTCTACTTTCTTCGCTTTAGTCGATATTGATCAAGTTATTGCATCTCATACAGCAACAGGTGCGGAAAACCCAAACTATCCGCAAGAATTGCAGCCACGAGATCGTAGTCGTGAATCATCACAAGCATGGGTACAGAAAACTGCTAATGATTTAGATCCTGAAAGCCTCGGACGCTCAGGACGGGCAGATACGGGAGCACCAATAACTGGTGATGATTTAGTAGTTGAATCAGGAAATGGCCGAACCATGGCAATCAAGCTTGCATATGAGCGTGGTGCCGCAGATGAGTATAAGCAATGGTTGATTGATGAAGCCGATTACTTTGGGTTTAGCACTGAGCAGATCCAAACCATTGCACAGCCAATATTGATACGTATTCGTACCACTGAGATTGATAGAGCACAATTTGCTATTGATGCAAACCAAGATGATAAGTTGTCATTTACAGCTACAGAACGAGCAAAAGCTGATGCTAAACGATTAGATGATAATTTACTGGCTCTCTTTAACCCGAGTGAAGATGGTGATTTATTAGCATTAAGTAATCAAAAGTTTATTCAAGGTTTTTTAACTAAATTAGGTGATACGGAAGCAGCGCAGTACACCACGAAAGATAAAAAACCAACACAAGCCCTCATTAATAGAATCAAGGCAGCAATTTTTAGTAAAGCGTACAACGATGATCGTCTGCTAGAAATGATGGCTGATCATACAAAACCAGACCTTCAAAACATGCTTAATGCGCTTGGTGTTGCTGCGTCTAAATTTATTGAAGCGCAAGCTATAA
>Ga0213829_1000261_pt1 | contig 57733 bp, 49 predicted proteins | sample MC6MC0896MG_FD_180665 | JGI IMG/M metagenome (GOLD analysis project Ga0213829, IMG submission 180665) | Enriched soil aggregate microbial communities from Iowa State University, Ames, United States - MC6-MC0896-MG | ecosystem: Environmental > Terrestrial > Soil > Unclassified | place: USA: Iowa... | reverse complement strand
GTTGCGCTCAATGTCGCCAAACAAGGCGTGGCTACCGAGTTTACGGTTAGTCAGGTCAAGGACAACCTTGGGTGCGCATACAACACCGCAGCGACTGTGCTGAATGGCCTCGTTGAGCTTGGGATCTTTCGGAAGCAGAAGGTGGGCAGTGAGTGGGTCTACTGCATGTATGACAGCGATCGGATCATGAAGACCTGGAAGGGGTGATCCGCCGCCCAGCACACTGTCTTAGGTCCATCCCTGCATTTTCTGAATTTCCATCTGGTTTGAGATCGCTGGGGCCGCTACGCAGCCCTTTCGCGACACAAGGCCGCTCCCACAGGACGGAGTACGCCAGGATTTTTGCTCCATACGCGAAAATTCTGCACGGCGCCGTCCACGTAGGAGCGGCCTTGTGTCGCGAAAGGGCTGCGCAGCGGCCCCGGCGATCTCACGACATGTGCAATTTCAGAACACCTTGAAAGGGATGACGCTTAGGGCGAGGACCGCCGTCTCAGCAACCCACAAAAACGCTCCGGCATATGGCTGAGGCCATCCATTGATCCCTTTTGTGCAGAGCTTTGGCAACTGACTCTCGCGGTCAGATGCTCGAACGCTGTGGCAGATCCTCACCACTCTGAACGTCCGTCTCTCGCGACCAAGCTTCATGCTCGTACCAATCCTCACCAAACAACTCAGCTGGGTGCATCGTCCGATCAGCACCATTTCCGCAGGCCAGCGCTTTGGCCGGGCAGTACAGGTAGCACCCCCAACAAATGCGTTCGGGATGGCTTGGGTTGAGGGGGAATTTCTTGGCCATGCAGCGCCCTCGTTGTGGCGGTCATTGCGCTTAGGTTACTGCTGCCGTGAGTGCGGATTTTGATCGGAATCAACTTGATGCTGCTTACCCTGTGCCTCGTCTTGCTGCGCAGTGTGAGGGCCGCCGAGCGACCCTAGCTGCGCCTATGATGTCGCGCGTTGAGCTCGGTTTCGCGCGATCTCGATGTCGTCCATGATCGCCTTGGCGAAGGTGCTCAGGTAATCCGCTGCGCCGAGCAGCTTGTGGTCATTCTCCATATCGCCCTCGCGGACCAGATGCTTGATGTAGCCCAGCAGTACTGACACGTGTTCATAGGCATGCTCGAACGGCACTCCGGGCATGACCCGAAATATGTGAGAGGACCTTTCACCCGATTCGAAAAACGTTTCGACGCCGGCCGTGACGTTGGTTTTTTGATCGTCGCTCATCTCAGCATTCCTCCGGCTTGGCGGGCAGGCAGGTCAATGCGTAGTCAATCAGAGCGCGTGAGGCATCGGTGGTATGGGCGGCGTTCGCCAGCATGTTCAGCCCGGCCTGGTAAGGATGGGCGCGGCGGTGTTGGTCGATGGTTTCGGCTACGCCGAGCAGCAGTTCGCTGGCATGGGCAAGGATTTCAGAAGTAGTGACGTTTGGATGGAGGCTGAAGGAGGACCGTTGGGTGAAGTCTTGGCGGGGTGGGTCGGGGACGAGTTTCTTCATGGTGGATCTCTCATTTCGTGACAGGAGCCACCAGCTCGACCTTTCTCACGGATCAAGGTGGCAGCCGTACGCAGGGTGAGAAACCGAGGAAACGAGCAAAACCCGGCCAGACCGAAGTCTGCCCGCGCACGGCTGCCATAACGACTTGCCGCTGCATTTCATGCGGGTTCTCACACCCGGTCACCGGAAACTGGCGACCCAGAGACGTTATCCCTGAGCCATTTCCCCGACAACAGCGAAGGCTCGGCAAGGTGCGTAGGATAGTTCCGAAGAGCCCTCGGCTGAAGCATTTGGTTGCAGGTTGGGAAATGTCCTACGGCGTCCCTTTTATCGAGGTGGCCTGTATTCAAGCCGGTCGAGCTGAACCATAAGATGCCGCCCGAAGAAGAGAAAGCCATCGATTACTTGATGCCGGTTTTCCGCGCTGGCTGCTAAAACAAAGCCCTCGTAGCGATACGAGGGCTTTGTTGCATGAGCAGCAGAAAGGAAACCGGTTTGATCGCGGAGATCAGAAATCCCAGCGTGTGGTGACCATCATGTTGCGTGGGTCGCCAGGGTAGGCCGAGTCATAGAAACCAATGTTGGTGTAATAGTGCTTGTCGAACAGGTTGTTGACGTTGAAGGTGACCGAAAGGTTATCGGTCACTTGGTAGCGGGTCATCAGATCAACCAGCCAGTAGGGGTCTTGGGTGAATTTCTCGTAGCGGCCACCACCGGGGTAGCCCCAGTTGTTGACGGTCTGCCAGCCAGCGCTTTGCCAGCGCGCGCCGCCACCGACGGTGAGCTTGTCCAGGCTGCCCAGGAGTTTGTAGGTGCTGTAGAAGCTGACCTGGTCTTCCGGTTCCCAGGTGGCGACTTTATCACCATCGCTATTGCGCGCGATCTTATGGGTATACCCCGCTTGCAACTGCCAGCCCTTGGCCAATTCGCCGGAGATTTCCGCTTCGTAGCCCTTGGTCTTGGTCTTGGTGCCGATGTACGAGTAGTCGACGCCCGGCTGCGAGTTCCAGGCCGTGTCGGCCAGCGGACGGTTTTCTTCGTGCACCTCGAAGTAGGCGAGGCTGGAGTTCAAGCGGCCACCGAAGAACTCACCCTTGAGGCCGAACTCATAGTTCTTGCCTTCGTTGGGGGCTAGCATGGCACGGGTGCGGGTGCGGTACTGAGTCTGTGGCTGGAAGATTTCGGTATAGCTGGCGTACGCGGTGAAATTGTCGTTCAGGTCATATGTCAGGCCGGCATACGGCACCACCTTACCGCTTTCCTGAGTGTCGCTGGTCCCGGTCACCTGGTAGTTGGCAATACGTGAGCCGAGCAACAGGTGCAGTTCATCCGTCAGGTTGAAGCGACCGGTGACGTAGGTGCCGGTCTGGCGGGTCGTTTCGTCGTTGAACTTGGTGGCGGTCCACAGCGGCTCGGCGGCATCGCCGTCCCAGTTGTAGAAATCATAGGAGTTGTTGAAGTAGGTGGTTGCGGTGTAGTCCTTGGCTTTCCATTTGGAAATGGACAGGGACTGACCGATCACCAGTTCGTGGTCGCGGCCGAACAGCTCGAATGGCCCCGAGGCGTACACATCGAGACTGTCGCTGGTGGTCTTGCCCACGTATTTGCGCGCGTAGATGGAGCTGGCGGTGGCGGTGTCCTGGGAGATGTAGCCCAGGGGAGCGTCATAGCCGTTGATCTGGTGGTTGTATTGGCCTTTGGTGACCCAGCCATTATCAAAGGTATGTTCCAGGCTCGCGAAGGCCGTGCGGCTGTACTGTTCCCAAGAGCCCCATTTTGGGCCGTTGTTGAACGAACGCGGCAGGTCCAGCTTTTTGCCGGTCGCATCAAAGATGGTGCGTGTACCGGTCCAACTGGAGCCTTTCGGATCGCTGTCCTGATAATCGGCACCGAGGGTCAGCAGAGTGTTTTCATCCAAGTCGACCTCCAGGATGCCGTAGAGCACACCGGTCTTACGCGAGTAATGATCAAGGAACGATTGTTTGTCCTGATACGCCGCTACGACACGGCCGCGGACGTTGCCGGTTTCGGTCAGGGGACCGCTGACGTCGGCTTGGGAGCGATAGTTGTCCCAGGAGCCGGCGCCCAGTTCGATGCTGCTCTTGAACGCGGAGGTCGGTTTTTTGCGAATGAGGTTGATGGTACCCCCTGGGCCGCCTGCCCCGGTGAGCAGACCTGTAGCGCCCTTGAGAACTTCGACGCGATCATAGATCGCCATGTCGGTCAGGGTCTGGCCCGCCGAATATTGGGCGTCGCGCAGAGTAGGGATACCGTCGTACTGGAAGTTGACGATGGAGAACCCGCGGGAATAGTAGTTGGTACGCTCGGTGTCATAGGTCGATACGGTGATGCCCGGGGTATGGCGCATCACGTCATCGATGGCTACAAGCCCGAAGTCATCCATCGCCTGGCGGGTTACTACCGAGATCGATTGCGGTGTTTCTCGAGGCGTCAGCACCATGCGCGTCGCCGTAGCGATAGTGCCGGGGGTGTATGAGCCAGTGCCTTCAGTCACTGTGCCCAACTGGTTGGCAGTGATTTGCGTAGCCCCCAGTTCCAGGGCATCGTCGGTGCTGTTCGCGACCAGAACGTACCCGCCATTGCTCTGCCGTTGCGCTTGCAGGCCACTGTTGGCGAGCAGGCGCGACAGCCCTTCCTCGACACTGTATGAGCCTTTGAGCCCGTCAGTTGTGAGATGCCGAGCCTGCTCGGTGTCGAACGAAATGGTAACCCCCGCCTGCACACCGAACTCGGCCAGGGCGGTACTCAGCGGCCCGGGGGCGACCTGGTAAGCGGTCAGGCTCTGCGCCATGACCTGAGCCGGCATCAGCGCCAGGCCAGACAGGCTGGCAAGGGAAGCGCCCAGAACGGCCAGGCGCACGGCGCGCCTCAGCAGCGTCGGAGTGTTGTGGGAAAGCGGGGGCATTCGGTGATCCTTCCGTTGTCTTGGCAGAAACCCGCTGTATCGCGGCTTATGTCATTGACGGATGAGAATCTGAATCAGCAAGGTTGCCGCTGAAGATTCTGCGACGCGGCTTCAAGCCGCTTCAATGCTGGCCCAGTAACGCGTCAGATAACGCACTTTCACCGGCAAGGATTTGCCCAGGTTCTCCAGCACGGTATCGGTATCATCGATGCGAAAAGCGCCGGAAATGCTCAACCCCCGAACCTCGGCGGCACAGCGCAGGACGCCCGGTCGATAGCGCCCCAACTCCTCGATGAAGTCGCCCAGCCGCCAATCATCGACGCTGAGCATGCCCTGCACCCAGGCGGTCGAACCCGCTGGCAGGGTGCGGACGCTGCCTACCCGATCACGATCGAACGTGACCTGCTGGCCGGTTTCCAGGCGCAGCGGGTGATCGGCATGCCTCTGCGGGCTGACTTCAACCGCCGCCTCCAGCACACCGACAAGCGTTTGCTCGGGCAGTTGGCGCACACTGAACCGGGTGCCGAGCGCGCGCACGCCCCCTTGCGCGGTCTGAACCATGAAGGGGCGCTGGGCGGGATCCTTGGCGGTTTGCACAATAATTTCGCCACGGAGTAGCTGGATTAGCCGCTGTCTGGAGTCGAAATGGATGTCCAGTGCGGTGTCGGCGTTCAGTTCCAGTTGCGAGCCATCGTCCAGGCGCAGCGAGCGACGTTCCCGGATGCCCGTGCGCTGTTGCGCTAGCATCGAGCGGTACGGCACCTGCTCCACGGCCATCCATGTACCACCGCCGACCGCTATCAGCATACCGAGAATCTTCAGTACATCACGGCGTTGTGCCTGCGCTGCACCGAGGCCAGACAACGCCGCCTGCTGCGGTATCGTCGCCCACTGCTGCTGAAGCTTTTCAACCCGCGACCATGCCGCCGCATGGTCAGGACTGGCCTGTACCCACGCCTGCCACGCCCGCGTGCGCGCCTCGCTGGCGATGCCGTCATTAAGCTGCACATACCAGGTGGCGGCCGCCTCCAGCGTCTCCAGGTTGGGCGACGCAGACATCAGTTATCCACCAGCAACAGGCAGCGCGTCATGGCGCGAATCAGATGATTCTTCACCGTGGTCACCGACACCCCAAACCGCTCGGCCGCCGCCACGTAGCTCAGACCTTCGAGCTGCACCGCCAGGAAAATCTCACGCGTGCGCTGGCCCAGCTCATCTAGCAGGCTATCGACCGCCACCAGCATCTCGATGATGGACAAGCGAATCTCCGGCGAAACATCCACCGGTTCTGGCCGTTGTGCCAACGCATGCAAGTAAGCCTGCTCAATGGCGCGGCGACGGGATTTATCGATCAGCAGCGAACGGGCGATGGCGCTCAGGTAGCCACGAGGTTCGCGAATGGGTGCGTCATTGCGCGCCGTCATCACCCGCAGAAACGTGTCCTGAGCCAGGTCCGAAGCATCGGCGGCGTTGCCCAAACGCACACGCAACCAGCCTTTCAGCCAGCTGTTATGTTCGCTGTACAACCGATGAAGAGCCGAATGATCAAGCGCCGACATGAGAGAGACACCGAGGCATAAATGGTAATCGATCTCATTATTATGATGGCGGGATTTTAATGCAAGGGGCTTCCCATAGCACCCACTGAATGAAGCACCACATAGAGCAGATTGCGAGATTCTTACGGGCGTACGCTTACTTACTGCGGCATTTTAAAAGCCAAAGCAGCGTCAGCACCGTCGGCCAAAACAAGGTGTTCAGAAGGTCGTGAGCGCTTGCCTGCCAGCGCCAGTATCCGAAGCTTCCAATATCGTCTCGTCGATCTATCCACTCGCCAGCACATGCAATGATTAAAACCGCTAGCCAGCCAAGGTATGGCCGCAATCGCCGGATGCCAACGATCAGCGTCAAATAGATCGCCATGCCCACCTAGATATGCAGCGCGTCTTTGGACAGTCCGGTTGCCGCCATAATGGCGAGCTTGATGCTCTGGGCGGTTGATATATCCAGTTCAAGTCCTCCTCGCTGAGCCAGTGCCAGGTTCCGCCTACATCCGAGCAACGTGAACTTCAATCTGACTGGAGAATTCGTTTGAAGTTATCCACTCAGCGGTCCTCTGCCACCGCGCAAGGGGGGATACACGACTCTTCTTGGGCGCAGCACAGCTTTGGCGTGGCTCGGTGACCACGTCGGCACCATCCGGCATGTCGTTGAACGTGTCGCTTTAGAAGGTCACTAGCGGGGCGTCGCTGGAATGTCTTGAACCCGGAAACGAAAAAACCCGCCAGAAGGCGGGTTTTTCGTGTGTGTATGGTGCCGGCACCAGGAATCGAACCCGGGACCTACTGATTACAAGTCAGTTGCTCTACCATCTGAGCTATACCGGCACAGGGGCGCATTATAGCTATCCGAGCAGCCGTGTAAACCACTTCCTTGCAATCAATGCAAAAACCCGTAACTCACCGGCCTGAAAGGAGAAATTTCCTACCAGCCGCGGTGGATGGTGTTTATGCCTGGCTCGGCCTTGGCGGGGTTGAAAAACAGCTTGTCGTTGTCGCAGCCGCGCTTGCGGCAGGGCTGTGCGACGTGCAGCGGCAGGCCGCGGTCGCCGCCGAGTTGCATGGCGGGGGTGTCCCAGCCAAGGGCTTTGTCGGGGGCGTGGCTAGTGGGGTTGGTGCAGGCGGTGACGGCGAGGGCGAAGCTGAGCAGGGCGGTGGATTTGATCGGGATCACGATGTCGAAGTCCGTTCGGTGACAGTCTTTGTTGCGGGCAATTGTAACTCAGTAGGCATGGGCGAAGGCGGGTGGCCATCACGCTTTCAGACAATTCTGAAAATGCTTATGCACAAGCGGCATGCCAGGATTGCAGTGCGGGCATACCGTTGGTCGTAACCGCCGGTCTTTGCGCAAAGTGCTGTTTTTGCTGGGCTTGAAGGTTTAAGCGAATAAGCAGACGGCCCTAAATAGCCAGTTGGATCCACAATCCGCCAATTTCATTAAAAGCTTGTGCACAGACTTATCCACAGGTTACTCATCGCCCGCGCTCGGCCAAAAGTAGCAAATTGCGGGGTGTAAGGGCGTAGTCGCAGAACAGCCCAACGCGCACGTTGTAGCCTTGTTCGTGCATGTACAGCGCTCGATCGAGCACCAGCCATAACTCCAGCGGGCGGCGGAACAGGTTGCGTACGCGCTCCAGGTTGCGCACCTCGGCGAGACGTTGCCAGCCGGCGGCTTCGAGTGCTTCCCAGTCGGGGTTGCCGGTGAGGGGCAGCTGTTTGACCGCGGCGAGGCCCTGGCAGTACGCGGCGAAGGTCTTGTCCAGCCAGCTGACCGGCAGCGATGGCGTCGGCAGGTAGCTGTCGTTCTGGCGTTGTTCGCGTTGCAGCAGATCGAAGCCTAGGCGGCGGGCCATCGAGGCGTCGCGCTGGCGGCGGACGCGGGCGCCGGCGGTAACGGTTTCGCTCAGGGGCAGGCCGAGGTCGTCGAGGTCGAGTCGCAGGGTCGAGGCGCGAGCGTGGCTGGACAGGGCCTGATAGGCGCTGGCCTGGATGCGGTTGTAGCAGCAGGGCGCCAACGCGATGTGTTGGCAGCCTTGGCTGGCGGCTAACTGCAGCAGGCGCACGTGCAGATCGCCGCAGGCGTGCAGGGCGACCACGCTTTTGCTTTGGTCGAGGCAGCGGGCGCTGTCGGCGGCCATGACGTCTTGATGCAGGTGCTGGGCGGGCAGCTTGTGGTGGTCGCTGAGGGCCTGGCCGGCGGCGACCAGCTCGGGGTTGTACTCGAGGCAGGTCAGTTGCTGGCCGGGCTGCAGCAGGCGGCGGCCGAGATGCCCTTTGCCGGCGCACCAGTCGAGCCAGTGCTGGGTCTGCTGACGAAAGCCGAGGCGGCGGCTGAAGGCTTCGATCTGCTGCCACTTGCGACCGGGCACGTTGACGTCGAGGCGGTGGCCGGCGGGCGATAAGCCTGCGTCGGGCAACTCATCCAGCGCGGTCAGTTGCCGAGCCTGGGCGGCCAGCTGTGGATAAGGTCCGGGTGGCAGGTTTGGGTCGAGGTTGGCTTCGGCGTCTTCGAGGGTGCACTGGCGCAGCCAACTGGCCAGTTCTGGGTACTGCTGTTCCCAGTCGAGCTGCAGGGCGGTGAAGGGCCTGGGCTTCCACAGCGCTTGATGCTCGACCAGAAACTGGTCGAGGGCGTGGAAGCGGGCGTGTAGCTGGTCGCTTTCGAGGATGGCCATGGGCGCCTTAGCGCCCTTGGCAGGCGTCCACCCGCAACCAGCGTTCCAGCAGCTTGAAGCCCTGCACCAGGAGGAACGAGATGACCAAGTAGAACAAACCGGCCGCGAAGAAGATCTCCACCGGCAGGTAGGTGCGGGCGATGATCGTGCGGGCCATGCCGGTGAGTTCGAGCAGGGTCACGGTGCTGGCCAGGGCGCTGGCCTTGAGCATCAGGATCACTTCGTTGCTGTAGGCCGGCAGGCCGATGCGCGAGGCGCGTGGCAGCATGATGTAGAACAGGGTTTTGCCGCGGGACATGCCCAGCGCCCGCGCTGCTTCGATTTCACCCTTGGGGATGGCCTGCAGCGCGCCACGCAGGATCTCGGCGATGTAGGCGGCGGTGTGCAGGGTCATGGTCAGCACAGTGCACCAGAACGGATCGCGCAGGTACGGCCAAAGCACACTGTTGCGCACGGCTTCGAACTGGGCGAGGCCGTAATACACCAGAAACAGCTGCACCAGCAGCGGCGTGCCGCGGAAGAAGAAGATGTAGCCGTAGGGCAGGGCGCGCACGTACCAGTGGCGCGAGGCGCGGGCGACGCCCAGCGGGATCGCCAGGATCAAGCCGGCGATTACGGCGATGGCCACCAGCTCCAGGGTCAGGGTCGCGCCCTGGGCCAGGCGTGGCAGCCATTTGATGATGACTTCCCAGTTCATTATTCAGCCCTCACGAAGCCGCGAGCGGCGCGTTTTTCCAGGAAGTACATGCCGGCCATCGCCACTACGGTGAGGCTCAGGTAGATGCACGCGGCAACCATGTAGAAGGTGAACGGCTCCTTGCTCACGGTCACGGCGATCTGCGAGTGACGCATGATTTCTTCAAGACCGATCACCGACACCAGCGCGGTGTCCTTCATCAGGATCATGAACAGGTTGCCCAGGCCCGGCAGGGCAATGCGCCACATCTGCGGCAGGATGATCCGCGAGAGGATGCGGCCTTTGGACAGGCCCAGGGCCAGCCCGGCTTCGCGGTGGCCCTTGGGGATCGCCAGGATCGCGCCGCGGAACACTTCGGTGGCGTAGGCGCCAAAGCACAGGCCCAGCGCGATCACGCCGGCGGCAAATGCGCTCAGCTCAAGGCCGGGCATGTTCAGGGCGTCGCCGAGGCTGTTGACCAGGCCGACGGTGCCGAAATAGATCAGCAATACCCACAGCAGCTCGGGAATCCCGCGCACCAGGGTCGAATAGAAGCCGCCAAGCCATTGCAGTGGCTTGAGGGCAGAAGTCTTGGCAAGGGCGCCGAGCAGGCCCAGGATCAGCCCCAGCAGCAAGGCGCAGAGCGCCAGTTTTACCGTCATCAGGGTGCCAGCCATCAAGGCCGGACCGAATCCGTGCAGGTCAATATTCATTGATTAGGTGCGTTCTAGGGACCGACACGCCGCTAGGGCGTGCCGGTCGGGCGAATCATTCGATGCTGAACGGGAAGTACTTGTCGTTGATCTTCTTGTACGTACCGTCGGCTTTGATTTCTTTCAGGGCAGCGTTGAGTTGGTCGCGCAACTTGTCGTCACCCTTGCGCACGGCAATGCCGATCTTGTCGCTGTCCATCACCGGCTCGCCTTTGAACTCATAGGCTTTGCCGTCGTTGGATTTGAGCCACTCGTACTGCACGTACTTGTCGGCGAGGATGGCGTCGACGCGGCCCGAGATCAGGTCGAGGTAGGCGTTTTCCTGGGTGTCGTACAGTTTGATCTGCACGTCGCTACCGTAGTTGTCTTCCAGCCAGGTGCCGGCCAGGGTCGCGCGCTGGGTGCCGATGATCTTGCCTTTGAGCGAGGCCTTGTCGGTTTTGAAGTCGACGTTCTTCGGTGCGATGAACTGCAGCTTGTTCGAGTAGTACGGGTCGGTGAATTCAACCGCTTGCTTGCGCTCGTCGGTGATCGACAGCGAAGACACCAGGAAGTCGAACTTCTTCGCGTTCAGGGCGGGGATGATGCCGTCCCAGTCGGAGGTGACGACCGAGCAGTCGACTTTCATCTTGGCGCACAGGGCGTCGCCGATGTCTTTGTCGAAGCCGACCACGTTACCGCTGGCATCCTTGTTGTTGAACGGCGGGTAGGCCGCTTCGATACCCATGCGCAGTTTGTCTGCGGCCAGGGCATTGGCCGAGAACACCAAAGTGGCGGCAGCGGCCAGGAGAAACTTCTTGTAGGTCTGCATGTATTGCTCCGTTAGCGGTGGCTGGACATGAATTGCTTGCAACGCGCCGAGTTCGGGTTTTCGAAGACCTGCTGCGGCGTTCCTTGCTCTTCAACCAGGCCCTGGTGCAGGAAAACCACTTCACTGGACACCTGGCGGGCAAAGTTCATCTCGTGAGTTACCAGCAGCATGGTACGGCCTTCGTCGGCCAATGCGCGGATAACGTTAAGCACTTCCTGGACCATTTCCGGATCGAGCGCCGAAGTTGGCTCGTCGAACAGGATCACCTTGGGCTTCATGGCCAGGGTACGGGCAATGGCAGCACGCTGTTGCTGGCCACCGGAAAGCTGGGCGGGATAGCTGTGGCGCTTGTCGAAGATACCGACTTTGTTCAGCAGCGCTTCGGCATGTTCAGTGGCTTCGGCCTTGCTCTGGCCAAGCACGCGGCGCGGCGCCTCGATGATGTTGTCGAGGATCGACATGTGCGGCCACAGGTTGAAATTCTGGAAGACGAAACCGATTTCGCTGCGCAGGCGGTTGATCTGGCGGTTGTCCGACGGGATCAGGTCGCCGTTCTTGGCGGCCTTGAGCTTGAGCTCTTCACCGGCCAGGAGGATCTGCCCTTGGTGCGGGTTTTCCAGCAGGTTGATGCAGCGCAGCAGGGTGGACTTGCCGGAACCGGACGATCCGAGGATCGAGATCACGTCACCATCGCGCGCGGTCAGGGAAATGCCCTTGAGAATTTCCTGGGTGCCGTAGCGCTTGTGCAGATTGCGGATTTCCAGCGCGGGCGTGGCCTGGGCCATGTGCGGTCCTCTTCGGTTCGGGTGCGTTCCCAGCTGTTGGCGGCCTTCCTGGCGAGCGCCACGCTAGCATAGCGGCTCATTGACAGCCAACGGGGTCGCAAGGGGCTCAGGTCGCTGGCGGGGCAGTTTGTCGCATCGTTGCAGTGCAACGTCGCGAGGATGTCCGCCGGCCTTGTGCCCAGCGCCAGAGCCTTGATGAAAAAAGGCGCGATGGTGCCAGTTTTGCACCGCACTGGGAAGCCGTTTTTAGCCGTAGTGGCTAATGCCCTCTTTCTCGCGTGAGGGGAGGTTGCGCTGACGGTTGCACCTGAGCGCTTCGATTTTGTGCGCGGGTGTTACCAAGGAGCACCTTTGGTGCATTTGTAAGTGGGTATTTCAGTAATCTGCTCGGCACAAGCCGATTTGATGTGCATTCGGTCAAGCCTTGGCCAGATGCCCTGCAGGCCCCGCCGGGATTGATATCGGGCCTGGCGCTGATGAGCCAAGCACGGAGATGGCGCGGTAATTGCCACAGGATATTTCCAGAATGCAGCGACGCCTACCTAAATCCCGGGTGCGCTGGCCAGTCATTCAGGTAGTCCACCTCCTTACAAAGGTAGTTTTATGAGCGGTAAGCACAATTCCAATGACCTCGCTCAGGGGCTCAAATCGCGTCACGTCACCATGTTGTCCATCGCCGGTGTGATCGGCGCGGGGCTGTTCGTTGGTTCCGGCCACGCCATCGCGGCGGCCGGCCCTGCGGTCCTGTTGGCCTACGCTGCAGCCGGTACCCTGGTGGTGCTGGTGATGCGTATGCTTGGCGAAATGGCGATCGCCTCGCCCGACACTGGTTCGTTCTCGACTTACGCTGATCGCTCGATCGGCCACTGGGCCGGCTTCACCATCGGCTGGCTGTACTGGTGGTTCTGGGTCCTGGTGATCCCGCTCGAAGCCAACGCCGCGGCTGCGATCCTCAATGCATGGTTCCCGGCGGTTGATCTGTGGGCGTTCTCGCTGTTGATCACTCTGGCGCTGACCGTTACCAACCTGTTCAGTGTGAAGAACTACGGCGAATTCGAGTTCTGGTTCGCGCTGCTCAAGGTACTGGCGATCATCGGCTTCATCGTGGTCGGTTGCGCGGCCATGTTCGGTATGGTGCCGGGCAGCCAGGTCAGTGGCGTCAGCCACCTGTTCGACACCCAGGGCTTCATGCCCAACGGCCTCGGCGCAGTGCTGGCAGCCATGCTGACCACCATGTTCTCGTTCATGGGTACTGAAATCGTCACCATCGCCGCCGCTGAATCGAAAGACCCCGGCAAACAGATCAGCAAGGCCACCAACTCGGTGATCTGGCGGATCTGCCTGTTCTACCTGGTGTCGATCTTCCTGGTCGTGGCCCTGGTGCCGTGGAACGACCCAGCCCTGGCGGCCACCGGTTCGTACCAGACCGTGCTGAGCATGATCGGCGTGCCGAATGCCAAGCTGATCGTCGACATCGTCGTCCTGATCGCCGTGACCAGCTGCCTCAACTCGGCGCTGTACACCTCCTCGCGCATGCTGTTCTCGCTGAGCAAGCGTGGCGATGCGCCGGCCGTTGCCCAGCGCACCACCAAGGCGGGTACGCCGCACTGGGCAGTGCTGCTGTCGACCGCTGCGGCGTTTCTCTGCGTATTTGCCAACTTCGTCGCGCCAGCGCAGGTGTTCGAGTTCCTGCTGGCCAGCTCCGGCGCGATCGCCTTGCTGGTGTACCTGGTGATCGCCGTGTCGCAACTGCGCATGCGCAGCCAGCGTGAAGCACGCGGCGAGAAGATCGAGTTCAAGATGTGGCTGTTCCCGGGCCTGACCTGGGTGACCATCGCCTTTATCGTCGCCGTGCTGGTGGTGATGGCGATTCGTCCAGACCACCGCATCGAGATCATCGCCACCGCGCTGCTGAGCCTGGCTGTGGTCGCTGCCGGCCTGCTGGTGCAGCGCAAGCGCAAGGCCGCCGTGGCAGCTGGGCGGGTTGTGCTGAGTAACTGATCTGCCGGCTCGTTGAGCTGAATGCAAAAAGGCCGCGCTCTGGTTCAGGGCGCGGCCTTTTTTAATGTCGCAACGCTGCCGGTTTAGGAGCGGCCTTGTGTCGCGAAAGGCCCGCGTAGCGGGCCCGGCAATTTCGGCTGCGAAGCTGAGAATCCGGGGCCGCTGCGCAGCCCTTTCGCGACACAAGGCCGCTCCTACAGGGGCCGCTGAGGCAGAGTTAGCCGAACTGCTTCTGTTGCAGCTGCTGCTTGGCTACCACTTCAGAGGCCGCTACGTAGGCTTCCTGGAACTCGTCGCTCTCCAGCCAGGCCATAGTGGTTTCTTCGTCGGCGCCGTCCAGCCAGGTGCGGTAGGCGGTGAACACCAGCACGATGTAGTCGGTGGCGTGCTCTTCCTTGTGGCCTTTGAGCACCAGGGTCAGCAGTGGGTCGACCAGGAACACCGCGATCATTGCCACCAGGCCGGTTTCCTGAGCGGCTTTCATCTTGCTGAACAGCTCGCTGTAGCTGTCCGACTCCAGCGCCTTGTTGAAGATCTGCTCGACGCTGGCGCTGTCACCGGCGCTCGCCTTGACTGCCTGGCCGCTGCGCACCATGCGGTTTTGCTTGGCTTTGCTGGCGGCGCGCTTGGCGCGTTTTTGCTGCTTGGTGTTGGAAGCCATGGGGCCTGAAATCCTTGGAGGGGCAAAAGTGCGCGTATTGAATCGCACTTGCCCGACAAACCCAAGAGGCACGCGTCGCGATCAGGCCGCCGGCGCCTCATCTTCTTCAAAGCCACGCGATGCCCGGCCGACCAGCAGCGGGTCGGGCGCATGGGCCACGCGCAGGTCCTTGCCGGGGTACTCCAGCGAATGCAGGAAGTGGCGGATGCAGTTGATCCGCGCGCGCTTCTTGTCATCCGACTTGATCACCGTCCACGGCGCATCGCCGGTGTCGGTATGGAAGAACATCGCCTCTTTGGCGCCGGTGTAGTCGTCCCACTTGTCCAGCGACTTGATGTCGATCGGCGACAGCTTCCAGTGCTTGAGCGGGTCGTCCCGGCGCGAGACGAAACGGCGTAGCTGCTCTTCGCGGTTGACCGAGAACCAGTACTTGAACAGCAGGATGCCGCTGTTGGTGAGCATCCGCTCAAGGTCTGGCGCCTGGCGCATGAACTCCAGATATTGCATCGGGGTGCAGAAGTCCATGACCCGCTCGACCCCGGCGCGGTTGTACCAGGAGCGGTCGAAGAAGACCATTTCCCCGGCGGTCGGCAGGTGCTGGATGTAACGCTGGAAATACCACTGGCCCTGTTCCTGCTCGGAAGGCTTCTCCAGCGCCACGATGCGCGCGCCACGCGGGTTCAGATGCTCCATGAAGCGTTTGATGGTGCCACCCTTGCCGGCCGCGTCACGGCCCTCGAACAGCACCACAATGCGCTGGCCGGTGTCCTTGGCCCAGCTCTGCACCTTGAGCAGCTCGATCTGCAGCTCGGTCTTGGCCTTTTCGTATTCGTTGCGGCGCAGCCGGGTGCGGTACGGGTAGCTGGCGGGCAGGCGCGCCGAGGTGCTGTCCTCGTTGCTGCCTTTGCGTGCGCTGGCCACCTGCAGCGCGGCGGGCTGCTGGCTGATGCTGAGAATCGCCGGTTCGGCGCTGACCTTGGCGGCCGGCTTGCGCTGGCGTGGGCGACCGCTGCGCGGGGCTGGTGTGGCGCTTGCGCTGAGGGTGGCGCTGGTGTCGGCAGCAGGGGCGGGGGAGAGAAGCGGGGTGGATTCGTCGCTCATGGAAATCCTTGCGGGTCGGTTCGAGTGTCCACCGATCATGCTAAGGATATTGCGCCAATGGCTTGTTGATACTGGTCAACGACGCGTGCGTTGCGCCACGGCTGCCAGGCAGACGGGCGCAGCGGATACGCTGTTACTGGCTGGTCAAGGCTGCATGGCCTGGCTGTATACGGGCTGCTGGCGTTGGTCAGTCTCGCCCAACTCGTTGATGCAATAGTTGATGTAGTACACGTTGAGCACGAAGGTGTTGAAGCCGTTCATGCGGAAGTGGATCTGGTTGTTGGCGTGGGCGAAGGCCAGCAGTATGCGTCGGGCATTGAATGCCCAGACGATTTGCAGCACAAGGGCAGCAATGCTCAGCAAGCCGGCTGCAACTTCCAAGGCCAGTTGCTCATCGTTGATGAACAGGCCGCTCAGGCCCGTGCAGACAAACATCCAGATAATGTAGGTCTCACTGCACGCCTCTTGGCCGGTGGCTTCACGCAGGTGCTGATTGGTCTTGTACAGCCACAGCAGCAGGTACAGGCCGCCGGTCGCCATGGTCAGCAGCACCATGTGCAGCGTCTTGCGGTTGACCTTGTTCATGAGTTCGCTTGGGGATGTCATAGCGCTTCCGATTTTCGAGTGTGAAAAACGGGCTGAGACATTGCGTGTCTTGGGAGGCAGTCCATGCTCAACCATCGTCCTTGGGGGCTATCTGCTCAGGGAGGGCGGATTCGGCGCGGATGATAGCACGGGGCCACACATGCTCTGCGGCCTGCTGATTAAATCCCAGGCATAAAAAAACCCTGAATCTTTCGATTCAGGGTTTTAGTGTTTTGGTGCCCAGAGACGGAGTCGAACCGCCGACACGAGGATTTTCAATCCTCTGCTCTACCGACTGAGCTATCTGGGCAACGGGGCGCATTAAAAGACTTTTTCAGGTTTGCGTCAACGACTTTTTGAAAATTTTTTAAATTAATTCCGTCGCTTACGCTTTTACGGGGTCATTCGCTAGGCGGAACGTAGCCTTCGGCCTTGGCGTAGTCCTCGCCGGAGAAGTACTTGTCCATCTCCACCTGGAGGAATTTGCGATCCTCGGCGTTCATCATGTTCAGGCGCTTCTCGTTGATCAGCAGGGTCTGGTGCTTGAGCCAATCACCCCAGGCTTGCTGGGAGATGTTGTCGAAGATGTCCTGGCCCTTGGCACCCGGGTACGGTGGGCGCTCGAGGCCGGGCAGTTCCTGGTGGTATTTGCGGCAGTTCACGGTGCGGGTCATTGCGGCTCTCCTGCAATCAATTCGTCGGCCGCGCGTTTCAGCAGCTTCTTGACCGGGGCGGCGAGGCCCAGGCGCGGCGGGGTGGCGAGGTTATACCAGAGCCAGTCAGGCTCGGCCACGTGCGTACCCAGTGGGTCGACGCGCACCAGCCAGGGCTCGATGGCCAACTGGAAATGGCTGAAGGTATGGGTAAGGCCGTCCAGCGCCTGTGTGCCGTTCAGGCGCAGGCCGTGCTGATAGGCGAGGTCATCGAGCTGCTTGAGGTCATCCAGCTCAGGCAGGCTCCACAAACCGCCCCACAGGCCGCTAGACGGGCGCCGGTAGAGCAGGATGGCGCCCTCGCGGTTGGCCAGCATCGGCATCAGCGTGCGCCGCTGTGGCAGCGCCTTGCGTGGCTTGGGCTCGGGGTAGTGGGTTTCCTGGCCGAGCAGGTGCGCTTCGCAGCCGCGCTGCAGCGGGCAGATCAGGCATTTGGGCTTGCTGCGGGTACACAGGGTTGCGCCAAGGTCCATCATCGCCTGGGTGTAGTGGTTGGCCCGGGCTTGTGGGGTGTAGCGCTCGGCTGTCGCCCACAAGGCGTTGGCAACCTTGGGTTCGCCCGGATAACCGCCCTGGGCGGTGAAACGGGCAAGCACGCGCTTGACGTTGCCGTCGAGGATCGGCGCGCGGATACCCATGCTGATGCTGGCGATCGCGCCGGCTGTGGAGCGGCCAATGCCGGGCAGCTCGGTGAGCTGCTCGACACTGCGCGGGAACTCGCCACCATGTTGGCTGACGACGATCTGCGCGGCCTTCTGCAGGTTGCGGGCGCGGGTGTAGTAACCGAGCCCGGTCCACAGGTGCAGCACTTCGTCTTCAGGCGCTTCGGCCAGCGCCTGCACGGTGGGCAGGGCCTGCATGAAGCGGTCGAAGTAGTTCAGCACGGTGCTGACCTGGGTCTGTTGCAGCATGATTTCCGAGACCCACACTCGGTACGGGTTGATGCCTTGCTGCCAGGGCAGGTCGTGGCGGCCATGCTGGTCATACCATGCCAGCACGGCGCCGGAGAATTGCTCGGGGCTCATCGTTTGAACAGCCCCTTGAGCGCGTCTTTGAGTTCCGGGCTGACCTTGTCGCCCAGCTTCTCATCGAGTTTCTCGTCGATCTTGTCCTTGAGGCGGTTGCCGGCCAGCTTGGCGGCAACCTTGCCCAGGCCGTCCTGATCCAGGCGGCAGGCTTTGGCACCCAGTTCCAGCGGGCCACGGCAGCGCAGTGGCAGCTCGACGCCGACAAAACGCTCGTTGACCTGGCAGGCGGGGTCCGGCATGGCGCGTTGGTCACCTTCGACCACCACGCCAACGCGGTAGTCCATACCGAGCACGCGCAGGTCCAGGTCGCCCTGGCCGTTGACGGTCAGGCCGGGGATGCGCGCTTTCAGGTCAGGGTTGCTGGCCACGCCGTTACGCACTACCAGGCTGCCGCGCAGCTCTTGGAATGGAGTGTCCTTGCCACGCGGGTCGCCGCTCAACTGTTTGCGGTTGAGGGTGGCGATGGCCTGGCACAGTTGCTGTTCAAGGTTGGCATTGACCAGCACACCATCGTTGATGGTGAAGTTGGCGTTGCCGTTGAGGGTGTCGATCAGCGCTTTCTGGCTGTTGCCGCTGGCGGTGAGGTCGCTGCTCAGGGTCAGCAGGCCTTTGACTGGCGGCGCCTGTTCCGGGTTGTCGGACTTGATGAAGTGCTCGACCGGGACCCGGTTGATCTTGGTGTTGATGCCGATCTGCGGCACGGCCGGGCGTACGTCGACGCTGCCCGTTGCTTCAAAGGTGCCGTTATACAACTCGCCGCGCAGGCTTTGCAGAGCAATCAAACCGCCCTGGCCGCTGGCCTTGAGTTGGGCATCGTTGATCGGCAGTTTGTCCAGGGTCAGTGCGCCAAAGCTCAGGTCGGCTTGCAGGTCGAGGGCACGCAGACGGTCGACCGGCAGCAGTTTGTCGGTGCTCCAGGCAACCTGGGTCGGTGCGCTTGGCAGCGGCGAGCTGCCGGCACCGGCAACGGCGGTTGCTTCCTGCTGCTGGACCTCGGCCTGACGCGCCGCCTTGGCGCCCTTGGCCTGCTCGCTTTTGGCCGGGAAGTAGCGATCGGCGTCGAACTTGTCGCCTTTGAGCTGAATGCGCAGGGCTTGCTTGGCGAAGTCTTCAACCGCTACGCGGCCACTGAAGCTGCTGTCATCCAGTTTCACTGCCAGGCCTTCCAGAGCCAGGCTGGTCGGGCTGGCGCTGAGCCGGCTGACCAGCTCCAGTTTGCTGAAGGCGGCCGGGTCGGCAGTGGCTGGCAATGGCTGGCCAATGCTGTCGAGGAAGGTGCGCAGGTCGAACTGGGCGATGGAGATACCGCCGCCGACCAGCGGCGTCTTGTCCAGCTCGCGCACGTTCAGCTCACCCAGTGCACGCAACTGGTTGGCGGAAACCTTCAGGCCATTCCAGGACGCGACATTGGCAGCCATGTCGACCAGCAATTGGCCCTGAGCAGCAAAGGTCATGCTCTTGCCAGCAAACGGCTCGCCCGAGGCTTCGCCGGACAGGCGCATGTCTTCGAGATTGTAGCGCTTGAGCTTGCGATCAAAGCGCAGTTCGCCGGCCAGTTCGCTGCGCACCTTGATGTTCGGCTGCGCGGCGCTGATGAAGGCGCTGGCCTTGAGCGGGATGTTCGCCCCTTCGTGGACCGCGCCGGTGCTCAGCTGGATGCTCTCGGCGGTCAGGCTCTGGCCAGTCTTGGCATCGGTGTACTGCACGCGGGCGTTGTTCACGGTCAGGCTGTCGATATCCAGCTTGACCGAGCGCTCGCTGGCGCTTTCTTCGCTGCCTTTTGGTTCGCTCGGCGCCGGCGCAGGCTGGCCAGGCGTGGTGCTGGCCTGGGTCGGCAGTGGTTTGCCGATGTCCTGCCAGTTGCCGTGGCCGTTTTCGTCACGCACCAGGCTCAGGTTGAGGCCCTCGACGCGTACGTCGCTCATCTGCACTTCACGGCGCAGCAATGGCAGCACGCGCACCGACAGGCCGAGCATCTGCAGGTCGGCAAACGGTTCGGTGGGTTTGTTCAGGGTGGCGATGCTGGCTTCATGCAGCTCCAGGCCCAGCCATGGGAACAGGCTCCAGCCAATGTCGCCGTTGAGGGTCAGCTCGACATGAGCCTTGTCCCGTGCCAGCTGGCGAATCTCGTCTTTATAGTCGTTGGGATCGAAGAGGTGGGTCAGGGCAAAGCCCAGTGCCACGATGATCAGCAGCAACCCGAGAAGCCCCAGCCCCAGGATTTTGCCGAACGCTTTCATGGGCGAGTCCTTGTAGTCCGAAATGAAAATTCAAGCGCCAGAGTATAGCGCCGTGGCTGGTTAGCCTGAGTACCCGCCAGTAGATATAGGTTATTTCCTGCCTAAGTATCGGTTTCGCCGGGTTGCGCAGCCTGGTTCTACTCAGGCTTATCAGTTTCTGACCGCCAGCTACTCTACAGTTCAGCCGGCTTGCGCAGGTGGCAAAAAATAACGATGTCAGATTGCTTCCATTGAGCGTTTCAGCTGGTTAACCTTGCGCCGCTTTCGCCGCATTACGCGACCGATTGTCGCGGATGCCGTGAATGTCCGATCGCAGCGTGCGTGCAGCCAACCAGGCCGAAGAGCCGAAGGCAACGTCTACTTACAAGAGGAAACACCATGAGCAGCAGTACTGCGGGAGAAGCGGCGCGCGCGCCGGGCTTCCTGTCCAAGGAGCGCATCATCGCCCGGCCGGGCTTCAACCGTTGGCTGGTGCCCCCAGCAGCGCTGGCAATCCACCTGTGCATCGGCATGGCGTACGGTTTCTCGGTGTTCTGGCTGCCGTTGTCGCAAGCCATCGGCATCACCGCACCGGTTGCCTGTTCTGCGGACATGGGCTTCATCGCGCGGATGTTCAGCGCCGAGTGTGACTGGCCGATCTCGATGTTGAGCTGGATCTACACGCTGTTCTTCGTCTTCCTCGGCTGTTCGGCTGCCGTGCTCGGCGGCTGGCTGGAGCACGCCGGCCCACGCAAGGCTGGCCTGGTTTCGGCGCTGTGCTGGTGCGGTGGCCTGCTGATCTCGGCGATCGGCATCAAGACCCACCAGCTGTGGCTGATGTGGCTCGGCTCGGGGGTGATCGGTGGTATCGGTCTGGGCCTGGGCTATATCTCGCCAGTGTCGACCCTGATCAAGTGGTTCCCGGACAAGCGCGGCATGGCTACCGGCATGGCGATCATGGGCTTTGGCGGCGGCGCGATGGTCGGCGCTCCCCTGGCCACTGCGCTGATGGGCCATTTCGGCAGCTCGGTTGAAGTCGGCGTGTGGCAGAGCTTTGTGGTCATGGCGGCGATCTACTTCGTGTTCATGACGGCTGGCGCTCTGACTTACCGCGTACCACCAACCGGCTGGAAGCCTGAGGGCTGGACGCCGCCGGCGAAAAAAGCCAACGCGATGGTCACCGACCGTCACGTGCATGTCAGCGTTGCCTGGAAAACCCCACAGTTCGCGCTGGTCTGGCTGGTGCTGTGCCTGAACGTTTCGGCCGGTATCGGCATCCTCGGCATGGCCTCGCCACTGCTGCAGGAAGTGTTCGCCGGCAAGCTGATCGGCAACGAGCTGAGCTTCAGCGAGCTGAACAGCGCGCAACTGGCGCAGATCGCGGCAATCGCCGCCGGCTTCACCGGCCTGCTCAGCCTGTTCAACATTGGTGGGCGGTTCTTCTGGGCTTCGTTCTCCGACTACATTGGCCGCAAGAACACCTACTTTGCCTTCTTCGCCCTCGGCGTCGGCCTCTACAGCCTGGTGCCGAACATGGGCCATCTGGGCAACGTGGCGCTGTTCGTGGCGGCGTTCTGCATCATCCTGTCGATGTACGGTGGTGGTTTCGCGACGGTGCCGGCTTACCTGGCTGACCTGTTCGGTACGCAGATGGTCGGTGCGATCCATGGTCGCCTGCTGACCGCCTGGGCTGCTGCTGGCGTGCTCGGCCCGGTGCTGATCACCTATCTGCGCGAGTCGCAACTGGCGGCCGGGGTTGCCCGTGCGGCGGCCTACGACATGACCTTGTACATCCTCGCCGGTCTGCTGGTGCTGGGCTTTATCTGTAACGCCCTGGTGCGTCCGGTGGCCGACAAGTACTTCATGACCGATGCCGAGCTTGCGGCCGAGCGCGCGCTGAGCCACGACAAAGGCGTCGACAATGCTCGCTCGCTGGAATGGCACGCCGCGCCGGGCAGCCTGCCGCTGGTGCTGCTGGCCTGGGCCGTGGTGGTGATTCCGCTGGCGTGGGGTATCTGGATTACCCTGCAAAAGACTGCCGTACTGTTCCACTGACAACCGCGCTGGCTGGCTTGCATGCCAGCCAAACCGGATCAAACGCGGGTAAATTCGCTGTCGCAGGGCGCTTATAGCCCTGCTGCCAGTGGGTTTACCCGCGTTTGCATTTGCCCCGGCGAGTTGCCATATGTCATCCGCGTTTCAAGCTGGCGCGTTCTAGGCCTATAATGTCGACCTTTTCGCCCAATGATTTTGCGGAGCTGGTGATGGTCGAACGTAAGGCTTCCGTCGAGCGCAATACCCTGGAAACCCAGGTGAAGGCCTCGATCAACCTCGATGGCAGTGGCAAGGCCCGATTCGATATCGGCGTGCCCTTCCTTGAACACATGCTCGACCAGATCGCCCGGCACGGGCTGATCGATCTGGACATCGAATGCAAGGGCGACCTGCATATCGATGATCACCACACCGTCGAAGACGTCGGCATCACCCTCGGCCAGGCGTTTGCCAAGGCCGTTGGCGACAAGAAAGGCATCTATCGTTACGGTCACGCCTATGTGCCGCTCGATGAAGCCTTGTCGCGTGTGGTCATCGACTTCTCCGGCCGCCCAGGCCTGTCGATGCACGTGCCTTACACCCGGGCTTCGGTCGGGGGCTTCGATGTCGACCTGTTCCAGGAGTTCTTCCAGGGCTTCGTCAACCATGCGCTGGTCACCCTGCACATCGACAACCTGCGCGGGCACAACACCCACCACCAGATCGAGACCGTGTTCAAAGCCTTCGGCCGTGCCCTGCGCATGGCGGTCGAGCAGGACGAGCGCATGGCCGGGCAAATGCCGTCGACCAAGGGATGCCTGTAAATGCAGACCGTAGCCGTAATCGACTATGGCATGGGCAACCTGCACTCGGTGGCCAAGGCGCTTGAGCATGTAGGCGCCGGCAAGGTGCTGGTCACCAGCGACGCTGCGGTGATCCGCGAGGCCGATCGCGTGGTGTTCCCCGGGGTAGGCGCGATTCGCGACTGCATGGCCGAGATTCGCCGGCTGGGCTTTGACAGCCTGGTCCGTGAAGTCAGCCAGGACCGGCCGTTTCTCGGCATCTGTGTCGGCATGCAAGCGCTGCTCGAGCACAGCGAAGAAAACGACGGCGTCGATTGCATCGGCTTGTTCCCCGGCCAGGTGCGCTTCTTCGGCAAGGACCTGCAAGAGCAGGGCGAGCACCTCAAGGTGCCGCACATGGGCTGGAACGAAGTCAGCCATGCCATCGAGCACCCGCTCTGGCATGACATCCCAGACCGTGCCCGCTTCTACTTCGTGCACAGCTACTACATCAATGCCGGCAAGCCTGGCCAGGTAGTCGGTCGCGGCCACTACGGCGTCGACTTCGCTGCTGCGCTGGCCGAAGGCTCGCGCTTTGCCGTGCAGTTCCACCCGGAGAAGAGCCATACCCATGGCCTGCAGTTGCTGCAGAACTTCGCTGCCTGGGATGGCCGCTGGTAAATGAGCAAGTCGCGGACCAAGCCACCGATCCTGACCCTCGCCCCCGAACAGGAGCGCGAGGCCCTGGACAAGCTCAAGCGCTTTCTTGAAGACCGCTTCGAGCTTGAACTGGGGTCGTTCGAGGTGGCCGAGGTCCTCGACCTGTTTTCCCGAGAAGTGGCTCCGTATTACTACAACAGGGCGATTGCCGATGTTCAGCTGCACCTCAAGGAGCGGTTCGAGAGCATCGAAAGCGACCTGTGGGCGCTCGAGAAGCCCTGAACCCCAACGATTAGACAGGTTGCCAAGATGCTGATTATTCCCGCTATCGATCTCAAGGACGGTGCTTGCGTGCGCCTGCGTCAGGGCCGCATGGAAGACTCCACGGTGTTCTCCGATGACCCGGTGAGCATGGCCGCCAAATGGGTCGAGGGTGGCTGCCGCCGCCTGCACCTGGTTGACCTCAACGGCGCCTTCGAAGGCCAGCCGGTCAACGGCGAAGTGGTTACTGCCATCGCCAAACGCTACCCACAACTGCCGATCCAGATCGGCGGCGGTATCCGTTCGCTGGAAACCATCGAGCACTACATCAAGGCTGGCGTCAGCTACGTGATCATCGGCACCAAGGCGGTCAAGCAGCCTGAGTTCGTCGCCGAAGCGTGCAAGGCGTTTCCGGGCAAGGTCATCGTTGGCCTGGACGCCAAGGACGGATTTGTCGCCACCGACGGCTGGGCTGAAGTCAGCTCGGTGCAGGTGATCGACCTGGCCAAGCGTTTCGAGGCTGATGGCGTGTCGGCAATCGTCTACACCGACATCGCCAAGGACGGCATGATGCAGGGCTGCAACGTGCCCTTCACCAAAGCCCTGGCCGAAGCCACGCGCATCCCGGTGATCGCCTCGGGCGGCATCCACAACCTGGGTGACATTCGTGCCCTGCTCGACGCCAAGGCGCCGGGGATCGTCGGTGCCATCACTGGCCGGGCGATCTACGAAGGTACCCTGGACGTCGCCGAGGCCCAGGCCTTCTGCGACACCTACCAAGGCTGAGGAGCAACCCATGGCACTGGCCAAGCGCATCATCCCTTGCCTGGACGTGGACAACGGCCGGGTGGTCAAGGGCGTCAAGTTCGAGAACATCCGCGATGCCGGTGACCCGGTAGAAATCGCCCGTCGTTACGACGAGCAGGGCGCCGACGAGATCACCTTTCTCGACATCACCGCCAGTGTCGATGGCCGTGACACGACCTTGCATACCGTCGAGCGCATGGCCAGCCAGGTGTTCATCCCGCTGACCGTGGGCGGTGGCGTGCGCACCGTGCAGGATATTCGCAACCTGCTCAATGCTGGTGCCGACAAGGTCTCGATCAATACCGCGGCGGTGTTCAACCCCGAGTTCGTCGGCGAGGCTGCGCAGCGTTTTGGCTCGCAGTGCATCGTGGTCGCCATTGATGCGAAGAAGGTCTCTGGCCCGGGCGAAACCCCGCGCTGGGAGATTTTCACCCACGGCGGGCGCAAGCCGACCGGGCTCGATGCAGTCGAGTGGGCGAAGAAGATGGAAGGCCTGGGTGCCGGTGAGATTCTGCTGACCAGCATGGATCAGGACGGCATGAAAAACGGCTTTGATCTGGGCGTGACCCGGGCCATCAGCGATGCGCTGGGGATTCCGGTGATTGCCTCAGGTGGTGTGGGCAACCTGCAGCACCTGGCGGACGGCATTCTGGAAGGGCATGCCAGCGCGGTGCTGGCAGCGAGTATCTTCCACTTTGGCGAATACACCGTGCCCGAGGCCAAGGCTTACATGGCCGCGCGCGGTATCGTCGTTCGCTGAGCCATTGTATTGGGGCCGTTTTGCGGCCCTTCGCGGGTAAACCCGCTCCCACAGGGTCACGGCGGCGCTGCAAAACCTGTGGGAAGGGTTTACCCGCGAAGGGCTGCGAAGCAGCCCCAATAGCAGTCAACCGTGATTTTTGCCGAGCAACGCGTGATACAGCTCGGTATCGCCAAGAATCCCGACCACCTTGTCGTTATCCTGCAACACCAGCTTGTTGCCGGTCTGATAGCGAATCTGCAGCGCTTCGCGCATGCCGATATCGGCGTGCACCACGGTCGGGCGACGGTCGAGCAACGCCACATCCTGCCCCGGCGCCCAGTTCTGCATGTCCATGCCGTTCTGGCCCTGGCGTGCGCGGGTCAACGAGTTGCCTTCGCCCAGGTCGAGCCAGGAGTCGCCACTCGGGTCCAGACACACTGAGCCATTGACGCGCTTGCACTTGTCCAGGGTGCGCATCAGGCTGCGTCCGCACAGCACGTTGAGTGGGTTGGTGTGGGCAACGAAGGTGCGCACGTATTCATCGGCTGGGTTCAGCACGATTTCTTCGGGCTTGCTGTACTGGATGATCCGGCCGTCTTTCATGATCGCGATGCGGCTGCCCAGCTTGAGCGCCTCGTCGAGGTCGTGGCTGACGAACACGATGGTCTTGTTCAGCTTGCTCTGCAGCGCCAGCAGCTCGTCCTGCAGGCCCTGGCGGATCAGCGGGTCGAGGGCCGAGAACGGTTCGTCCATCAGCAGAATGTCGGCATCCATGGCCAGGGCGCGGGCCAGGCCGACACGCTGTTGCATACCGCCGGAGAGCTCGTCAGGCTTTTTGTTGCGCCACTGGGTTAGGCCGACCAGCTCGAGCTTCTCGTCCACCAGCTTGCGCCGGTCCTTCTCGGGGCGACCTTGCATCTCCAGGCCAAAGCTGATGTTTTCCCGCACCGTCAGCCACGGCATCAGGGCGAACTTCTGGAACACCATGGCGATGCGCTTGGTGCGCATCATCTTCAGTTCGGCCGGGGTGCAGTGGGCGATGTCGATGTGCTTGCCTTCGTGCTCGACAAACAGCTTGCCGCGGCTGACCGTGTTAAGGCCGTTGATGCAGCGCAGCAGGCTCGACTTGCCCGAACCGGACAAGCCCATCAGCACGCAGATTTCGCCTTTCTGGATGTCCAGGTTGGCCTTTTCAACGCCGACCACCAGGCCGGTCTGCTTGAGAATCTGCTCGCGGGTCTGGCCCTGGTCGAGCAGCGACAACGCCTCGCGCGGCTTGTTGGTGAAGATGACGTCGACGTCTTCGAATCGAATGATGCTCATGCCTCACTCCTTGCCGTAGCTTCAGGTTGCTTGCAGATACGGTCGAGCATGATTGCCAGCAGCACGATCGCCAGGCCTGCTTCGAAGCCCAGGGAGATATCAGCGGTGTTCAGTGCGTTGACCACAGGTTTGCCCAGGCCGTCAGCGCCGACCAGGGCGGCGATCACCACCATCGACAGCGACAGCATGATGCATTGGGTGACGCCAGCGGCAATGCTCGGCATTGCGTGTGGCAGTTCGATGCGCGTCAGCAGTTGCCGGCGTGAGCAGCCAAAGGCCTTGCCGGCATCGAGCAGCTCTTGCGGTACGTCGCAGATGCCCAGGTAGGTCAGGCGAATCGGCGCGGCAATCGCAAACACCACGGTAGAGATCAGCCCCGGCACTACGCCCAGGCCGAACAGGGTCAGGGTTGGGATCAGGTAGACGAAGGTGGGTACCGTCTGCATCAGGTCGAGTACCGGGCGCAGGCCGGTGTAGAACATCGGTTTGTGCGCGGCAAGAATGCCCACCGGCACGCCGATGGCAACGCATACCACCGTGGCGAAGGTGACCTGGGCGAGGGTCTCCATGGTTTCCTGCCAGTAGCCCAGGTTGAGAATCAGCAGAAACGACAGTGCGACAAAGGCCGTCAGCGACCATTTGCGCTGGATCAAGTGCGCCAGCGCGGCAAACAGTGCGATCAGCACCAGTGGGTTGAACCAGGTCAGGGCGCTGGTCACCCCGTGAATCATGAACTCCAGGCCTTGAGCGATGGCATCGAAATAATCTGCGCCGTTCTGAGTCAGCCATTCGACGAACGACGCGATGTACTGCCCCAGAGGTATTTTCTGATCAATAAGCATGATAGCGAGCTTCCACCTGCATAGATTGGAATCAGTCCGGGGCAGGCACGGTCCTGCCCCGAGAGAGTGCCGGTTGTGTGTTGGTTATTGCGCCAACTTGGCCTTGGCTGCCTCCAGCCCTGGTTTGCCATCTACGGTGGTGACTCCGGCGAGCCAGGTATCGAGCACTTGTGGGTTGTTTTTCAGCCACGCCTTGGCCGCGGCATCAGGCTTCATCTTGTCGTCGAGCACATTGCCCATCAGCTCGCTTTCCATGTTGAGCGAGAACGACAGGTTCTTCAGCAACTGGCCAACGTTGCTGCACTCCTGGGTGTAGCCCTTGCGGGTGTTGGTCAGCACGGTGGCCTTGCCAAAATCAGGGCCGAAGAAGTCGTCGCCCCCGGTCAGGTACTGCATCTTGAAGCGCTTGTTCATTGGGTGCGGTTCCCAGCCGAGGAACACCACCGCTTCACCGCGCTTCTGCGAGCGATCGACCTGCGACAGCATGCCTGCTTCACTGGACTGGACGATCTTGAAACCAGCCGTCTTGAGGCCGAAGGCATCCTTGTCGATCATGCTCTGGATGGTGCGGTTGCCATCGTTGCCAGGCTCGATGCCGTAGATCTTGCCGCCCAGTTCGTCTTTGAATTTGGCAATGTCGGCGAAGTCTTTCAGGCCCTTGTCATACAGCGCCTGTGGCACTGCCAGGGTGTACTTGGCGTTTTCCAGGTTGGCGCGTACGGTCTCGACGGTACCGGCGTCGCGGTACTGTTTGATGTCGTTTTCCATGGTCGGCATCCAGTTGCCGAGAAATACATCCAGATCCTTGCCTGCGGCCAGCGACTTGTAGGTCACCGGGACCGAGATCATGGTGGTGTGGGTCTTGTAACCCAGCGCTTCGAGCACCGCACTGGTAACCGCCGTGGTTACCGTGATATCGGTCCAGCCGACATCGGAAAAACGTACCGTCTGACACTGTTCCGGCTCTGCAGCCTGAGCCAGCAACGGTGCCGTGAGCATCGCAACCAGCAACAGCGAGGGTGAACCTTTCATAGGTGGACTCCTGTAGTTTTTTCTTCGGGTTCGCGTGGGTCGCCGGGGCTTCTCAGGGTCCGGTCGACCAGGCCTGCAGAGGGCAGGTTGCGTGGCCGTGCAATACGAGTCGCTTTCGATAATCCTCCAGCGCCGGGCAATCGCCTACTGCCTGAGTCGCATCCAGTACAGGATGGGTCGTATCCAGTACGGGCAATGTCGCATATGGATTTTTCCACCCCCTGCACCCCCTCTTTGCGGCATTTGCCCAGCCGAAAACGGCTTGAACAGTGGCGTAGCAGCGCCAGTACATCGCGGCGCGGCCTGACAAAAGTACGTCGGTTGCAGACGGCGAGTGGCGGCGCAAAAGGCTGATGATGCGGGTAATAGCGGCAGCTCGCAGGTTCAGCCTAGCAGTTGCCAGACGCGCCACATGGCGCGGCCAGACAAGCCCAGCAAGAGGTGATCCGACCATGGCCATCAGCGTGTTCGACCTGTTCAAGATTGGTGTAGGGCCTTCCAGCTCGCACACTGTCGGCCCAATGCGCGCCGCAGCGCTGTTCGTCGAGGGTTTGCGTGAGCGCGGCGAGCTTGAACAAGTGACGCGTATCGAGGTGCGCTTGTATGGCTCGCTGTCGGCCACCGGCATCGGCCATGGCACCGATAACGCCACCATCATGGGCCTGATGGGCGAATGGCCAGACGCCATCGACCCAAGCCAGATCGTCCCGCGTATTGCCGATCTGCGCGAAACCAATACCCTGTTGCTGGACAACCGCCTGCCGGTCGAATTTGTCTGGGCGCGCGACATGCTGCTGCTCGACGAGAACCTGCCGTACCACCCCAACGCCATGACCTTGAAGGCCGAGGGCGCGCACGGCGAGCTGCACCAGGACACTTATTACTCGGTTGGCGGCGGCTTTGTGGTCGACGCCAAGCAGGCTGCCAGCGGTGTGCTCGATGCTGATCAGACTGAGCTGCCGTACGATTTCAACAGCGCTGCCGAGTTGCTCCGGCTGTGCAAGCAAAACGACCTCAGCGTGTCGCAATTGATGCTGGCCAACGAGAAGGTCTGGCGCAGCGAGGCAGAGATTCGCGCCGGCCTGATCAAGCTCTGGAGCGCCATGCAGGACTGCGTCAACAACGGCTTGAAGCATGAAGGGATCCTGCCTGGTGGGCTCAATGTGCGTCGCCGGGCAGCCAAGCTGCACCGCAGCCTGCAAGAGCTGGGCAAGCCCAACGTGATCGGCTCGACCCTCAGTGCAATGGAGTGGGTCAACCTGTTCGCCCTGGCGGTCAACGAAGAAAACGCCGCCGGCGGGCGCATGGTCACCGCGCCTACCAATGGCGCTGCCGGGATCATCCCGGCGGTGCTGCATTACTTCATGCGCTTCTCCGACGTGGTCGATGAAAGCCACGTCGTTGATTTCCTCCTGGCTGCAGCTGCGGTAGGCATTCTGTGCAAGAAGAACGCCTCGATCTCGGGCGCCGAAGTGGGCTGCCAGGGTGAAGTTGGCTCCGCTTGCGCGATGGCCGCCGCCGGCCTTGCTCAAGTGCTTGGGGCAACTCCGGCGCAACTGGAAAACGCCGCCGAAATTGCTCTGGAGCACAACCTCGGCCTGACCTGCGACCCGGTCGGCGGGTTGGTTCAGGTGCCGTGCATCGAGCGCAATGCAATTGCCGCAGTGAAGGCAATCAACGCAGTGCAGATGGCCTTGCGCGGTGATGGCGAGCACTTCATCTCGCTCGATCAGGTAATCCGCACCATGCGCGATACCGGCGCCGATATGCACGACAAGTACAAGGAGACCTCCCGCGGAGGTCTTGCCGTCAGCGTCATCGAATGCTGATTCAGCGTTGATTCCCAAGGGCCGCATGCGGCCCTTTTTTGCAGCCGAATGCGCACCTCGCACAACTCGAATTTGCCATTAATGACCACTGCGCCTCTTTTTGGTGCGCCGGTCATCTGTATTTTCAAACAAGTTGTTTAACAGGCTGATACTGGAGCGGTGACAAGGTTACATGTCGTTTAGAGACATGTTTCCCAGCACTGCTACTTAAATGCTCACGGGCGATAACGAAAAGCCCTACGGCGGGGCTTGCGGCTAGAACTGTCGCGGTAGCAGAAGCCCATGGACGCTGGTGCGCAAGGTCGTTTTTGGACTTTGTTGGCGGGCCATTCAATTTAGGCATGCCAATTGCGTTGTAATCGGTAGTGCTATTAACAGAGCCCCCGCAGACGAACTGGGGCCATGACAAGAACCAGTGCCCGCCTGAGGCACCCCTGTATTTGAGTGAGGAGAAATCGCGATGACGTCGTACACTTCCGGGACCCAAACCCAGAACCGCAGCGCACCCCAGTCCATCGGATTTCTTCTCCTGGACAACTTCACCCTGATATCTCTGGCGTCGGCGGTAGAGCCGCTGCGCATGGCCAACCAACTGTCGGGTCGCGAGCTGTATCGCTGGCATACCCTGACCGTCGATGGCGGCCAGGTGTGGGCCAGCGATGGCTTGCAGATCACCCCGGATGCCTCCATGCACGCCGCGCCGCAGATCGATACGGTGATTGTCTGCGGCGGTGTCGGCATTCAGCGCACGGTTACCCGCGAGCACGTCACCTGGCTGCAGGCACAAGCGCGTCAGTCGCGTCGCCTCGGTGCGGTGTGCACCGGCAGCTGGGCCCTGGCCTGTGCCGGCCTGCTCGACGGCTTTGATTGCAGCGTGCACTGGGAGTGCCTGGCATCGATGCAGGAGGCGTTCCCGCGGGCCAACATGAGCACCCGTCTGTTCACCCTCGACCGCAACCGCTTCACCAGCTCCGGTGGCACCGCGCCGCTGGACATGATGCTGCACCTGATCAGCCGTGATCACGGCCGTGAACTGTCGGCAGCCATCTCCGAGATGTTTGTCTACGAGCGCATCCGCAACGAACAGGATCACCAGCGCGTGCCGCTCAAGCACATGCTCGGCACCAACCAGCCGAAGCTGCAAGAGATCGTCGCGCTGATGGAAGCCAACCTCGAAGAACCGATCGATCTCGACGAGCTGGCAGTTTATGTCGCCGTCTCGCGTCGTCAGCTCGAGCGCCTGTTCCAGAAGTACCTGCATTGCTCGCCGTCGCGTTACTACCTCAAGCTGCGCCTGATCCGCGCTCGCCAGTTGCTCAAGCAGACGCCGATGTCGATCATCGAAGTGGCTTCGGTGTGCGGTTTCGTTTCCACGCCGCATTTCTCCAAGTGCTACCGCGAGTACTTCGGCATTCCGCCGCGCGATGAGCGCGTCGGCTCCAACACCACCCAGCAGGTGGCAATGATGCCAATTCCGCAGGCCATGACCCTGTCGCCGCACAGTGGGCCGTTGGCTGCACTGAGCCAGGCGCGCAACGAGTCGACGTTTGCCAGCGTAAGGCTGTAACTCTCAGCAGGCCTTCGCGGATTTGCCGCGAAGGCGGGGCTAGGTAGCCTGAATCGGTTGATAATGATTCTCGACTACAGGTAACATCGCCGCCCCGAGCATTGCTGGCATACCACCCCGTGGCGGACGACAAACTGCAGCTGTACCTGAGCCACCGGGCGGCGTTGCTTGATTACGCCGCGCCGATCGTAGGTTGTCGCGCCCGCGCCGAGGATGTTGTGCAGGAAGCCTGGTTGCGTTTCAGCCGCCAGGACGACAGCGCCGACATCCGCCATCCAGCCAGTTACCTGTACCGCATCGTGCGCAACCTGGCGCTCGATCAAACCCGCCGCAATGCCACCGAAAAGGCCCAGCCCGGCGGCGATGAGCTGCTTGCCGATATACCCTCGAGTAGCGCCTCCCCGGAGCAATCCGTCAGCCAGCAGAATGAGCTGGCAGCCATCAGCCGCGCGCTGGAAGAGCTGCCCGAGCGCACGCGTCTGGCGTTCGAGATGCATCGCCTCGGCGGCTTCACCTTGCAGCAGGTGGCCAACCACCTGAACGTCTCGGTCAGCCTCGTCCATCAGCTGGTGCACGATGCCCTGCGCCATTGTCTGGAGCGGCTGGAGGGCGATCTTTGAAAGCATCTGTGAAAAAACCACGCGCTGCCGCGTCTTTTGCTCAACGGGCCGACTCTATGCGACCCTTCGCGCCCGCTAATCCACAGGAGACTGGCCGCACATGACGTCAGCAGACCCCGCTTCCAGCCGTCGTGATCAGGCGCTGGACTGGCTCCTGCGTGTGCAGCAGGCGCCCGACGACATTCAGCTGCGGGCTGAGCTTGCGCAGTGGTGCGCCAGCGATGTGGCCAATGCCGAGGCCTATGGCAAGGCCGAGCGGGTCTGGCGCCTGACCGCTCAACTGACGCCGACCAGCGCCGCCCAGTGGCCGCTGCCGGTAACCAGCAATCCCGTTTCGCTGCCGCCAGCGGCTCGGCCAACGCGGCGCCGGCGGCGCTGGCTCGGCGCGGCTGTAGCTGCCTGCTTGCTGGTGGCGCTGGCGCCTTCGCTCAGCTTGCGCATGCAGGCCGACTACCGCACCGGCCAGGGCGAAACCCGCGACATTACTCTGGCCGATGGCAGTGTGGTGCAGATGGACAGCGACAGCGCCATCGCCGTCCAGTACGCCGGCACTCAACGCGATGTGCGTCTGCTCGCCGGGCAGGCCTTCTTCAAAGTCACCCCGGACGCTACCAGGCCGTTTCATGTCCGCGCCGACGCTGTGCAGGTGACGGTTACCGGCACTGCTTTCAATGTTGAGCTGCGCCCGCAGCAGGTGGACGTCGAGGTCGAGCACGGCTCGGTGCGCGTCGCTGATGTCAGCCAGGCGCGGGTGTTGTCCAGCGCGCTGACGGCGGGGGAGCGCCTGCGCTATATCGACGGGTTGGTCCAGGTCCGCACTTTCCAGCCGTCGCAGGCGGCAGCCTGGCGCAAGGGCCAGTTGATTGCCGATGACGTCTCGATAGCCGAGCTGATCGGCGAGCTTGAGCGTTACCTGCCAGGCAAGGTGCTGTTACGCGACCAGAGCTTGGGCAGCAAACGCGTGACCGGCGTGTATGACCTGCGCAAACCCCAGACGGCGCTGAACGCCGTGTTGCGGCCACATGGTGGCAAGGTCGAAAATTTTGGCCCCTGGTTACTTGTTGTCAGCCGGCCTTGAGGCCTGTTCGGGGCTGAGCGACACCTGAAGCCGCTCCCAGAAAAAATATTTCAAAATTTTCTGAAAAATCCGCGAACCACCCCGTCTTCTACCCCGCGCGCAATAACTGAGATCGATTCGTATTCTATTTGCTACCCGGACTGTGTTCGGGGCGGGGACGTGGGATGACTGTAGTAACAAGCCGTAGGTCGCGCCCAGCGCGGGGTTGGTCGTTGCGCCTGAAGAACGCCGCAGGCGGCGGCATGCTTGGGTTGTGCTGCTTGTTTGGCGCGCTGCCAGCGCATGCCGAAGAGGCCGCCGAGCGCACGCTGTTGAGCCAGGTGCACATGTTCGACATCCCCGCGCAGAATCTCGCTATCGCGCTGATCAACTTCGGCCAGCAGAGCAACCTGCAGGTGACGGTCGACCCGGACCTGCTCGACGGCCTGCAATCGAGTGCCATCAGCGGCCAGTTCAGCAGCGAAATCGCCCTGTCGCGCTTGCTCCAGGGCAGCGGCCTGGCCTGGGACTACGAGTACGGCGCGCTGGTCTTTCGTCGCCTGCAAAGCGCCGCCGACGGCGCGCTGGAGCTGCATAACACGGTAGTTCTCGGCGATACCGAAGAAAACAGCTACATGGGCGCCACGGTCATCGACCGCAAGGCGATCAAAGCATTCCCCGGGGCCAACGGCGACATCACCACGCTGCTGCAGATGCACCCCAACGTGCAGTTCAGCACCGACCAGAAAAGCTCGAACACGCCCGGCGAAATCGACCCGGCCGACATCAGCATCAACGGCGCCAGGTTCTATCAGAACAACTTCATGATCGATGGCATCTCGATCAACAATGACCTCGACCCCGGTGCTCACGGTTACAACGAAACGCGCCAGTTCGACTCGGCGCCGAGCCGCTCCCACGGCATCGCGCTGGACGCCGACCTGCTTGAAGAAGTGAAGGTCTACGACAGCAACGTGCCGGTCGAGTTTGGCGGCTTCAATGGCGGTGTGGTCGATGCCATCACCCGCCGCCCGAGCCAGGATCTGCACGGCAAGATTTCCTACGCCATGACCCGTTCGGAGTGGACCAGCTACCACATCACCCGGGAAAACAAAGAGAACTTCGAGACCTCGTCGAACGAGAAAAACCAGCCGGAGTTCACCAAGACGACATTGCGCGGCACCCTCGAGGGCCACCTCACCGACAACTTCGGCGCGTTGCTGAACTTCTCGCAGAAGCGCTCGTACCTGCCCCTGCGCGGCTACGCCAACGGCTACAGCAGCCCCACCAGCGACAACGACCAGGAGCAGACCCGCCAGCTCGACAACTTCCTGCTCAAGACCTACTGGACGGTCAACGACCGCCTGACCCTGGACACCTCGATCGTCTACGCCCCGCAGGAAAACACCTACTACCGGGAAGACTACCGGGACTCCGGCTACACCAATATCAATGGCGGCTGGCAGGGCTCGTTCAAGGCCATCTATGAGGGCGACAACGCGCGCTGGACTCAGCAACTGGCCATGAGCGATCTGTATGCGTCGCGCGAGTCTGATCGCGATCAGGAGATCAAGTGGTACTGGTCCGATAGCAAGGACTGGGGTAACCCGGGCCTGAACAATGCGCGCAGCTCGGAGGGTGGTTTTGGTGATATCTACCAGACCCAGCGCAGCCTCGACTACAAGCTCAAGGCCGACTGGCAGACCTTCAACCTGGGCAGCAGTACCCACAGCCTGACCACAGGCCTTGAACTTGGCTACCAGCAAGCCACTTGGGAGCGGGAAGACTCGGCGTTGTCTATCACCACCCTCAAACGCGACAACGGTGCCTGCGGCGGCAGCGACCCATGGTGCTCCAACGGGTTGCTGCTTACTGGTCAGAATCGCCAATGGGGCTCGGCGATGATGAACTACGGTGCCGGCAAAATCGACATGGCGCAGAAGAAATACGCTTTGTTCATTCAGGATGAAATCGGCTACGGCAACCTCACCCTGCGCCCGGGCCTGCGCTATGAGGGTGATGACTACATGGAGAAGAAAAGCCTGGCGCCGCGCTTTGCCGGCGACTACGACTTCTTCGGTGATCGCAGCACAGTGCTGGTGTTCGGCGCCAACCGTTACTACGGTCGCAACCTGTTCAAGTACCGACTTGCCGATGGGCGCCAGGGTTTTACCAATCGTTATACCCGCACTGCCCAGTCTGACGACTGGACCCTGGCCAGCCGCAACCCGAACCTGAGCAAGTTCTCGACGATGGACATCCCCTACGACGATGAGTGGATGCTGGGTCTAAATCAACGCTGGTTCAACACCGAGTTCCAGCTCAAGTACGTCAACCGTACCGGCAAGGGGCAGATCTACCGGACTCGTCCGTATTACTACCTCGACGCCAAGGACATCCCCGAAGGCTACAGCAAGGATTACTACACCTACCTGAATGCGGGCACCAGCGAGAGTGAAAACCTCAGCCTGACGGTCACGCCGATGCAGCCGCTGCGTTTCCATGGCACCAGCACCAGTGTGCAATTGGCACTGGACTGGTCGCGTTCCAAAAATGCTTATGGCGCCACCTACGAAGCAGGCCTGGACGGCGACCAGCTGGACAACGAAGACGTGGTGCTCGACGGCAAGCGCATCGCTTACCACGAACTACCGGCCAGCGACTTCAATCGGCCGTGGACCGGGCGCCTGACCACCATCACCGACATCCCTCAGTGGAACCTGTCGGTAAGCAACTTCTTCCGCTACCGCGGCCCGTACGACCAGGTAGTCGGGGTCAGCCCGGATGCCGAGGTCAACGGTGAGGTGCTCAAGCGTTACGAAACCGTAGCCACCCCCGGCGCGCCAACCTGGGACATGCGTGTGGCCTGGGAGATCCCGACCGGCAAGGACCAGGCGATGTTCGTCAATGTCGACGTGACCAACGTCACTGACCGGGTCAACAAGATCGCCAGCCGCGAGTCGGTCAGCCTGGTCAGCTACGAAGTCGGCCGCCAGTACTGGCTGGAAGTCGGCTACCGCTTCTGATCCTCCTATAAAAAACCGTGGACACCTTGATGAAAAAGCTCATTGCCGGCCTGCTTGGCCCGCTGCTGCTCGGCGCCTGCGCAGCGCTGCCTGACGCCGATACACCGCTGCCGTGGGACACGGCAGTCAGCCAGGGCACCCTGGCCAACGGCCTGCAATACCGGCTGGTGCGCGAGACCAGCCAGCCCGGCCGGCTCGATTTGCGCCTGGCGGTGAACGCCGGCTCCATCGACGAAGCTGAAGACCAGGTTGGCGTCGCGCACATGGTCGAGCACTTGCTGTTCCACAGCCGCGCCGGGCAGAACAGCAACGTGCGCGAGCGCATGACCGAGCTGGGCTGGGTGCAGGGCAGGCACTTCAATGCCATGACCAACTATGAACGCACCCAGTACATGCTCAGCCCGCCGGCTGGCGTGAAGCAGACTCCGCAGGCCTTGCAGGTACTTGCAGACATGGTTTTTGCGGCTGACTACACGGCGGCGGACCTTGAGCGCGAGCGGCCGATCGTCATCGAAGAATGGCGCGGCGGCCTTGGCGTGGCCCAGCGCATGAACCAGCAGCGCACGGCGTCGCAGCGGGTCGGCTCGCGCTACCCCGAACACCGCACCATCGGCAATGAAGCGGCGATCCGCAGTGCCAGCCTGGGCAGCCTGCAGGCGTACCAGGCGAAGTGGTACCAGCCTGGCAACATGGTCATCTCGGCGGTCGGTGACTTTGAACCGGCGGCGATGTTGGCGCAGATCGAGCAGGCCTTCGGCAAGGCCGCTGGCACTGGCAGCCCGGCGCGGGCCTATCGCGACCTGCCGCTGGACAACAGCCTCAAGGTCTTCCACCTGCACGACCCGCAGTCGGGCAGCAATCAAGTCTCGCTGCTGCTGCGCCTGCATGAGCCGGACAGCCGCGGCAGCAGCCGCAATGCCTTGCGTGAGCGGCTGATCGACCGCATGACCCTGGCCATCCTGCTCGACAGCCTGCGCCGCCAACCGCTGCAACCGGGCGTGCGTAGCCTGATTGCGCAGAAGACCCTGATTGGCAGGCAGTCGACCGTGCTGGGGATCGCCGCCAGTGTCGAGGGCCAGGCCCACGATCAGGCGCTACGCCAGTTGCTCAGCGAGATCGAGCGGCTGCGCCAGCATGGGTTCAGCGAGGCCGATTTCCAACGCGAGCAGGCGCATATTCGCGGCCTCGGTGAGAAGACCATGGCCAATACCAAACCGCGCAGCTTCGAACAGTGGGTCGAGCAACTGAGCAACGCTACTGCCCCTGAAGGGCGGGTGACTGATCGTCAGGCCACCGCCGGGCGTTATCTTGAAGTGCTTGAGCAGATCGATCGCAGCGACCTTGAGCAGCGCCTGCAGCGCTGGCTCGCCAGCCGTGACCGGGTGCTGCAGATCAGCGCGCCAGAGGCCAGCCTGGTGCGCCTGCCAACTGCCGCGCAAGTCGAAGCGCTGCAGGCAAGCATTGCCCAGACACGCCTGTCGGCACCCGTCAGCGAAGCGCCCAAGGTCGCTGCAACGCCTCGCTTCGAGCTGCCTGCACCCGGCCCGGCCGGCACCATCGTTGCGCGCAAGGCTTTTGCTCAAGAGCAGGTCGAGCACTGGCAGTTGAGCAACGGTGATCGGCTGGTCTGGCTGCGCCGCAATGGCCCGGACGGCAAGTGGTTGCTGCAAGCGGAATCATCGGCGGGCTACAACATCGACGGTGCGCCGGCCTGGCGCTTGCAGATGGCGGCGCAACTGGCGCTGGCCAGTGCCCCGCAGGCAGGCGCAAGCCAGGCGTTGACCGAGTGGCGCAAACAGCAGCGCGCCACCATCAGCCTGGAGCACTCACCGCAGCGCCTGCAGATGAACCTCAGCGCAGCGCCCGAGCAGCTGCCAAGCCTGTTTCAGAGCTATCGCCTGAGCCAGCAGGCGAACATCGACCCGGCGCTGTTCAGCGAGGCACGCGCTGACCTGCTGGCACGCAGCAACAGCCGCCCGGATGATGTGCGCAGCCAGCAGGACAGCCAGCAGCGCCGGCTCAAGTTCGGCGCCGATGCCTGGCAGTCGCCAACGCCTGCCACGCTGCAAGCGTTGACCAGCGAGCAACTGCGTGCTGATTGGCAGCGCTTGGCGGGTGCGCCAGTCACCTATTACCTGATGGCCGACATTGACCGTGCCCAACTGGAGCCGCTGGTGCGCGAGCAGCTCGCCAGCGTGCCGCGCACGTCCGCCTTGCCGAGTAAGCCGGTTATGCAGCAACCCGGCCAGCGTCGGCATGACCTGGCCATCGCGCTGGAGCCCAGGGCCGTGCTCGAGGCCAGCAGTTATCAGCCGCAGGCCTGGAGCCCTGAAGCGGCGATGCGCGTGGCCACCCTGCGCGATCTGGCCAACCAGCGTCTCAAGCAGCGCCTGCGCGGGGAAGCCTCGGGGATCTACCGCTTGCAGTTCGACAGCGAACTCAACCCACAGACCCAGCGCATCGAGAGCCGCTTGAACTTCACCTGCGACCCGGCCCGGGTCGATGAGCTTTGGGCGCTGGCGCAGCAGACCCTGGCCGAACTGGATGTGGATGCACAGTGGGTCGCCGTGCAACGAAGCCAACTGTCCCGCCAGGAAGCCAAGCGCCGCGACGACCCGCAGACTCAGTTCAAGCGCTTGATCCTCAGCGAACGTCACTGGCAAGACCCACGCTACCTGCGCACCCAGGCGCAGTTGCCGGCAGCGCTAAGCTTGCCGGCCCTGCAGCAGCAGGCGCGGCTGTTGTTCCCGCAGGATAATCAGGTGCAATTGCGCTTGCTGCCGTCGGTGACTGCGCTGGAGCAGGCGCTGTGAATACGCTGCGCAGATTCGTCCGTCTGAGCCGGCCCTTTTGGCATGATCGCGGCCAGTGGCAGGGCTGGTTGATGCTGGCGGCAGTGATCGGCCTGGGCTTGCTGGTGGTGCAGATCAACGTGCTGATCAACAGCTGGAGCAAGACTTTCTACGACACCCTGGCGGCGTTCGATACCGCTGCCTTGTATGGGCTGGTGGGCCAGTACGCGCTCTACCTGGGCGCTTACGTACTGATCATCGTCGGCCTCGATTACATCCGCAAACGTCTTGAACTGCGCTGGCGCCAGGCCATGACCGCACGCCTGACCGATGCCTGGCTGGCCGATCACGCCTTCTATCGGCTGGGCCTGAGCGGCGAGCCGGACAACCCTGACCAACGTATCGCCCAGGACGTCGACCTGATGGTGGGGCTGAGCATCGAATTGGTGGCGTCACTGGTGATCAACCTGGCCCAGGTTGGCGCCTTTGCGCTGATCCTGTGGAACCTGTCCGGGGTGCAGACCTTCAGCCTGTTCGGCGCGACCGTTACCGTGCACGGCTATCTGCTGTGGATCGTGGTCATCTATACCCTGACCGGCAGTGTCCTTACGCACCTGATCGGTAAGCCGCTGCACGCGCTGAACTACGAACGCGAGCACCGTGAGGCGGACTTTCGCGCGAGCCTGCTGCGCAAGCGCGACCATGCCGAGCAGATCGCCCTGTACCGCGGCGAAGGGGTCGAGCGCGAGCAACTGGCCCGGCGTTTTCAGGCGATTGCGAGCAACTGGCGGCAGTTGATCGGCCGTGAGCGCGACCTGAGCTTGTTTACCGTCGCCTACCAGCGCTTGAGCCTGATCATTCCGGTGTTCGCGGCCATGCCGGCGTTCATGAGCAAGGCCATCACCCTGGGTGGCTTGATGCAGATCCGCAGCGCATTCAGCGCCGTGCACGATTCGTTGAGCTGGTTCATCAAGCTGTACAACAAGCTGGTGCGCTGGAGCGCGGCGCTGGAGCGGCTGGATCAGTTCGAGCGGGCCATCGAAGCCAGCCGGCAGCAGGTAGTCAGCGCGCCGCAGGGCAGTTGCCTGTGCGCGCAAGGGCTGACCCTGTGCCGCCCAGATGGCAGTGCGCTGCTGAGCAATCTCGATCTGCGGGTGGGCCCGGGCCAGTGGCTGCGCCTGGCCGGTCGCAGCGGATTGGGCAAGTCGACCCTGCTGCGCACCCTGCAAGGCTTGTGGCCGTACTGCCGGGGTAATTGGCAGTTGCCGCCTGGGCGCAGCCTGCTGCTGCCGCAAAAGCCGTATCTGCCGCAGATGCGCCTGGATGAACTGCTGGCGTATCCGCAGTTGCAGCGTTTCGACGATGTGCTGTTGATCGACGCATTGGTCAAGGTCGGTTTGAGCGAGCTGGTCAGCCGCCTGGGTGACGAAGCAGAGTGGGAGCGGGTGCTCAGTGGCGGTGAACAACAGCGCCTGAGCCTGGCACGGGCGTTGCTGTACCAACCCGACACGCTGTACCTGGACGAAGCCACCAGCCAGCTCGACTTCAACGCCGCCTATGGCCTGTTGCGCATGCTCCGTCGCGAGTTGCCGCAGAGTACCGTGGTAGGGGTGACCCACCAGGTCGGGCTCGGCGAATTGTTCGAGCGCACGCTGGAGCTGGAGCCCCAGCCCCAGCCCGCATGAGCCGAATCAGGCGCGCTTGTTGAACTGCGCCAACGCCGGCAGCAGCTGTTTTTCGATGGCCTGGCGCACTGCCGGGAGGATCGTCGCGCTGCCGGTGTACATCTGCTCGACCATGCCCTTGAGTGCACGTGCGTTGGGTTCGGTCAGCCCGCGCACGACCACTTCGCAGGCTTGCTCGGCGCTGGCGCCGGCGGGAATATCAAAGCCGCGAGCGCGCATTTGCCCCAGCAGGTCGTCCTGATCAATCAAATCCGCATGCATCATGGTTGTTGTCCCTTCTTATCGCCAAGAGAGTGCTGCTGTGATTTACGACCGATTCTGTGACGACCGCGACATGCCCGCAACAACAGAATGCCGACGTGGCTGCTTTGGCTATGAACAGGTCGCTCATGGCTAACTCGATCAACCAATGGGCCCGCACACTGGGGTCATTCACCGCAACGTGGGGTTTGGTCACCCTGACTCGTCACAGTGAATATCGCTCACTCTCCCGCCCCGACAGCTCACGGCTTGTCGGGGTTTTTTTTGCCCGGTAGCTGCAAGGTACGACCGATCCATGTGTCTGCTGGCAATGGCGCTTGAGCCGCAACCATGGCCTGCAGTTGCGACCGGCTGTAGTCGCTGAACGGCGCCGCACTCGGCCCGGCCAGGTCCACGTGCAAGAGCATCTGCTCGCTGGCCGCCAGTGCTTGTTCGAGGTCTGCCCGGTGCAGGCTGTGGTAAAGGTGCAGGCGTTTGCTGTCAAAGCCGAGGATGTGGGTTTGCACCCACACCTCGCTGCCCAGTTTGACCTCGTGCAGGTAATTGATATGCGCCTCGAGGGTAAACAGCGAATGGCCGCTGTGCCCACGCGCGTCGGCGTCCAGGCCGATCTGCTCCATCAGCGCATCGGTGGCGTAGCTGAAGATCAACAGGTAATAGGCATCGCGCAGGTGGCCGTTGTAGTCGACCCAGTCCGCCTGGACTGGGGTGCGGTAGGTAATCTGTGCAGGCATCGTCTGCTCCTCAGTCGGCAAAGCTCATGCCGTGCTGGGCTTTGCTGGTTTTCACCGCTTCCAGCACGGCCAGCAGGGTGTCGTCACGGTAGCGTTCAAGGGCCGCGATACTGCGCTCGCCGAGTTGCTCCGAGGTGCCGGCAACCACGTCTTCGATCAACTGTTCGCTGAGCTCCGGCGCGGGTAGGTAGGTCCAGGGCAGCTTCAGCGCCGGGCCGAACTGGGCCATGAAGTGGCGCATGCCAGCGTCGCCACCCGCCAGGGTGTAGGTGAGGAAGGTGCCCATGAACGACCAGCGCAGGCCGGCGCCAAAGCGGATCGCATCGTCGATCTCGCCGGTGGTGGCGACGCCGTCGTTGACCAGGTGCAAGGCCTCGCGCCAGAGCGCTTCAAGCAGGCGGTCGGCGATAAAACCGGGGACTTCCTTGCGCACGTGCAGCGGGCGCATGCCGAGCGCGGTGTAGATGACCTTAGCGGCTTCGATGGCCTCGGCAGCGGTATTGCGACCGCCAACGATTTCGACCAGCGGCAGCAGATACACCGGGTTGAACGGGTGGCCGACCACGCAGCGTTCGGGGTGGCTGGCCGACTCGTAGAATTCACTCGGCAGCAGCCCTGAGGTGCTCGAGGCGATGATTGCAGCGGGCTTGGCGGCAGCGCTGATGCGCGCATGCAGATCGAGCTTGAGCTCCAGTCGCTCGGGTGCGCTTTCCTGGATGAAGTCGGCGTTGCGCACGCAGTCTTCGATGCTGTCGACAAAGCGCAGCCGCTGTTGCGCGGCACCTGCGGCAAGGCCTTGCTTCTCAAGCGCGGGCCAGGCATTGGCAACCCGTTGGCGCAGGGCTTGTTCGGCACCGGGGGCTGGGTCCCAGGCGATTACATCAAGGCCGTGGGCGAGGGCGCGGGCGACCCAGCCGCTGCCGATGACGCCACTGCCAAGCGCGGCAAAAATCTTGATATCGGTAATGAAAGGCATGTTCGACTCCTGAGGGAATTACCGGCGCTTGAGGTTCATTTTTGCCCGACCTTCAGCCGGCGTGAGCACGCGTGCACCAAGCCGGCTGAGGATCTCCACTGCACGCTCGACCAGTTGGCCGTTGCTGGCCAGCACGCCTTTGTCCAGGTACAGGTTGTCTTCCAGGCCGACCCGCACGTTGCCGCCGAGCAGCACGGCTTGCGCGGCCATCGGCATCTGCATGCGGCCAATGCCGAAGCCAGCCCAGGTCGCACCCTGCGGCAGGTTGTCGACCATCGCCTTCATGGTGCCGGTGTCGGCTGGCGCGCCCCAGGGGATGCCCAGGCACAGCTGGAACAGCGGGTCATCGAGCAGGCCTTCCTTGATCATCTGCTTGGCGAACCACAGGTGGCCGGTGTCGAAGATTTCCAGCTCGGCCTTGACCCCCAGCTCGGTGATCCGTTTGGCGCCCGCGCGCAGTTGCGCCGGAGTCGACACATAGATGGCGTTGCCGTCGCCAAAGTTGAGCGTGCCACAGTCCAGCGTGCAGATTTCCGGCAGCAGCGCCTCGATGTGCGCCAGCCGCTCCAGCGGGCCGATCAGGTCGGTGCCGGGGCCGAAGTCCATCGGCGACTCGCCCGGGCCGATTTCCAGGTCGCCACCCATGCCGGCGGTGAGGTTGACGATGATGTCGACGTCGGCCTCGCGGATGCGCTGCATGACTTCGCGGTACAGCTCGACATCGCGGCTGAAACGGCCGGTCTGCGGGTCGCGGACATGGCAGTGGACGACCGTGGCGCCGGCCTTAGCGGCCTCGACCGCGGCGGCGGCGATCTGCGCCGGGGTGATCGGCACCAGGTGGCTCTTGGCGACCGTGTCGCCAGCGCCGGTGAGGGCGCAGGTAATGATGACGTCGTGGTTCATGCTGGGGGTTCCTGGTCAAAATACGGGTGCAGGGCTCCCGCACCGACCGGTTGAACCGGTCAGTGGGCGGAAAAGCCGAATCAGTTGGCGCTGAGCTTGAGGTTGTCGGCAGCCGGCTTGCCGTCGAAGGTGGTCACCCCCTCAAGCCAGCGGGCTTTGTCTTCGGGGTGCTCCTGCAGCCATTTGCGGGCTGATTCCAGCGCGTCCTTGTGATCGAGCAGCGGCTGCATCATGCGGCTCTCGGTCTCGGCGCTGAAGGTCAGGTTGGCCAGCAGCCGGCTGGCGTTGGGGCAGCGCTCGGCATAGTCAGGCGCGGTCACCGTCCACACTGTGGCGCGGCCTTCGTCGGGGCCGAGGGCGTCTTCACTGGCGCCCAGGTAGACCATGTCGATGTTGACGTTCATCGGGTGTGGGGTCCAACCGAAGAACACCACCGCTTCCTTGCGCCGTACCGCGCGGTCAACCGCCGCGAGCATGCCGGCCTCGCTGGACTCGACCAGCTGGAACTTGCCCAAGCCGAACTGGTTCTTGGCGATCATTGCCTTGATCTGGGTATTGGCACCTGAGCCGGGCTCTATGCCGTAGATCTTGCCGCCCAGTTGCTTCTCGAACTTGTGGATGTCGGCAAAGCTTTGCAGGCCCTGATCGGCCAGGTACTTGGGCACCGCCAGGGTAGCGCGGGCATCGTTCAGGCTCGGCTCAGCGAGCACCTTGACCTGCTTGGCCTCGACGAACGGGGTGATGGTCTGGTTCATGATCGGGTTCCAGTAACCGAGGAACATGTCCAGGCGCTTGTCGCGGATGCCGGCAAAGATGATCTGTTGCGAGGCACTGGTCTGTTTGGTCTGGTAACCCAGGCCATCGAGCAATACCTGAGCCATCGCGCTGGTGGCGATGACGTCGGTCCAGTTGACCACGCCGAGGCGGACCTTCTGGCACACCGCAGGTTCGCCAGCAACTGCTGGCAGGGCAAAGCTGGTACTCAACACAAGGGGTAACAGGCTGCGGCGGATCAAGCTGTGCATGGTGGCTCTCCATCGGCAGTGCATGTTGTTATGGTGGGCGACCTCTGCGGGCCGTGTGACTAAGCTACCCGGCAAGCCCAGGCAAAAGTCGCACGCTGGCGACCAACATTTGCACCCTGGCGACTACCTTGTGCGGGAGCCCTCGATGGCCGTTACCATTCACTTTCTGCTGTTGCCGGGTTTTTCCGCGATGGGCTTTATCAGTGCCCTGGAGCCGTTGCGGGTGGCCAACCGCTTTCGCGGGACGTTATATCGCTGGCGTGTGCTCAGCCTGGACGGCGGCGCGGTGCAGGCGAGCAATGGCATGTCGGTCAATGCCGATGCTGCATTGGCGGGGGAGGCGGCGCCGCAGATGCTTTTGGTGGTGGCCGGCTTTGACCCGCTGGCGCACTACAGCCTGGGTTTGCAGCAGGCACTGCGCCGGCTCGAGCATGAAGGAGTGATCCTCGGCGGGATCGATACCGGCGCGATGCTGCTGGCTGAAGCCGGCTTGCTCGAAGGCTACCGGGCGACTTTGCACTGGGAAGCGCTGGAAGCGTTCAAGGAGCGCTACCCACGCTTGCAGGCCACGCAGGAGTTGTTCGAGATCGACCGGCGGCGGATCACCTGTGCCGGAGGTACGGCCTCGATCGACCTGATGCTCGATCTGATCGCCCAGGCCCATGGCAGCGAGTTGGCGGTACAGGTCTCGGAGCAGTTCGTGCTCGGCCGCATCCGCCCACGTCAGGATCACCAGCGCATGCAGATTGCCGCGCGCTACGGGCTGAGCAACAAGAAGCTGGTCAAGGTGATCGGCGAGATGGAGCGCAATACCGAGGAGCCGTTGCATACCCAAGTGCTGGCCGACCTGATCCAGGTCACCCGGCGCCAGTTGGAGCGGTTGTTCCGGCTGCACCTGAACGACACGCCGAGCGGCTTCTATCTGCGCCTGCGGCTGGACAAGGCGCGCCAGTTGCTACGCCAGACCGACATGAGCGTGCTGCAGGTCAGCATCGCCTGCGGCTTTGACTCGGCGTCATACTTTACCCGCTGTTACCGGGCGCGCTTCGAGCGCTGCCCGCGGGCCGACCGCCACACCAGTGCGGCGTCATGAAGGCGGCGGATTATTGCTGGCCGATCGACTGCAGGTATTCGGAGCGATCATCGCTGCGCTGCGCCACGCAGGTGTTCCAGGCGGCTTCGAAGGCCTTGCTGCCGGGTTTTTCAGCGGCGGTCTCGACCTTGCAGTCGGCATCGCGCAGTTGCGTCCACAGGGTCTGCGCAGCGCGGAAACGCTCGGACAGGCTCTGCACCTTGTCGCCCTCATCCGGATACTGGTCGCGAATCCGCTGGATCAGGTCATCGAACGCCGCTTGCAGCTCACGCTCGGCGGTCTGCTTGTTGTAGGCGGCGCAGGCGTAGCCCTGGGCATCGCTGTCGACGTTGTCGCATGGGGTGGACTCATCGTCGGCGGCGAACGCGAACGGCGCGCTCAACAATAAAGTCAGGCCTATCAATGAATTGATCCGCAGCATGTTCACTTCCCATGAAAAAGTCGGGCAATTCTCGCTCAGCGCTGCCCCCTTGAACAGGCTTGAGCGACATTTGTCATGAAGCCAACTGTCGCGATGAGGGCTTTGACGCTTTCGGTATGGCCCTTGTCGTTTTTGCATCCGGCTCGTCGTTCGCGCAGGCATATGCTGGCCCTAAACGCCGACACCTGATTCGGCGCAACCTATATCAAAAAGGGGACAGCCTGATGAGCCCAGCCGAATTACACGCCGACAGCATCGTCATCGATGGCCTGATCATCGCCAAGTGGAACCGCGAGCTGTTCGAGGACATGCGTAAAGGCGGCCTGACCGCAGCCAACTGCACAGTGTCGGTGTGGGAAGGGTTCAAGGCCACCGTCGACCAGATCGCCGCCAGCCAGAAGCTGATCCGCGACAACAGCGACCTGGTGATGCCGGTACGCACCACCGCCGACATACGCAAGGCCAAGGAACTGGGCAAGACCGGCATCCTCTTCGGCTTCCAGAACGCCCACGCCTTCGAGGACCAGATCGCCTACGTCGATGTGTTCAAGCAGCTCGGCGTCGGCATCGTGCAGATGTGCTACAACACCCAGAACCTGGTCGGCACCGGTTGCTACGAGCGTGATGGCGGCCTGTCTGGTTTCGGTCGCGAAATCGTCGCCGAGATGAACCGCGTCGGGATCATGTGCGACCTGTCCCACGTTGGCTCGAAAACCTCCGAAGAAGTCATCCTCGAATCGAAGAAGCCGGTGTGCTACTCGCACTGCCTGCCGTCGGGCCTGAAAGAACACCCGCGCAACAAGTCCGATGCCGAACTCAAGTTCATCGCCGACCACGGCGGCTTCGTTGGCGTGACCATGTTTGCGCCGTTCCTGGCCAAGGGCATCGATTCGACCATCGACGATTACGCCGAGGCGATCGAATACACCATGAACATCGTCGGTGAAGATTCCATCGGCATCGGCACCGACTTTACCCAGGGTCACGGCCAGGAGTTCTTCGAATACCTGACCCACGACAAGGGCTACGCCCGCCGTCTGACCAACTTCGGCAAGATCATCAACCCGCTTGGCATCCGCACTGTAGGCGAGTTCCCCAACCTCACCGAAACCCTGCTCAAGCGCGGCCACAGCGAACGCGTGGTGCGCAAGATCATGGGCGAGAACTGGGTCAACGTGCTCAAGGATGTGTGGGGCGAGTAAGCCGCACTCCAAACCGCTCTGCCCAGGCCAAAACAGTCTGGGCCATCTCTCAAAAATTTCTGGAGTTAAGTTTCCATGGCCAAGATCGCCCCGCAATTGCCAATCGAAGTCGACAGCGAGACCGGTGTCTGGACTTCCGACGCGCTGCCGATGCTGTATGTGCCACGCCATTTCTTCGTCAACAATCACATGGGTATCGAAGAAGTACTGGGCGCCGACGCCTATGCCGAGATCCTCTACAAGGCCGGCTACAAGTCGGCCTGGCACTGGTGTGAAAAAGAAGCCGAATGCCATGGCCTGGAAGGCGTGGCGGTGTTCGAACACTACATGAAGCGCCTGTCCCAGCGCGGCTGGGGCCTGTTTGAAATCGAAGCCATCGACCTCGACAAGGGCACCTGCAGCGTCAGGCTCAAGCACTCGGCGTTCGTCTATGTGTACGGCAAGGTTGGCCGCAAGGTCGACTACATGTTCACCGGCTGGTTTGCCGGCGCCATGGACCAGATTCTCGCCGCCCGTGGCAGCTCGCTGCGCACCGTGGCAGAGCAGGTCTACGGCGGGTCGGAAGAGGGCCACGAAGATGGCCTGTTCGTTACAAAGCCGTTGTAAGCCTGAGCCGGAGATAGCGTCATGGCCTTCGAAGCAATGTTCCAGCCGATCCAGATCGGCAAACTGACCATCCGTAACCGCGTGCTGAGTACTGCTCACGCCGAGGTGTATGCCACCGACGGCGGCATGACCACCGACCGTTACGTCAAATACTACGAAGAGAAGGCCAAGGGCGGTATCGGCCTGGCCATCTGTGGTGGCTCGTCGGTGGTCGCCATCGACAGCCCGCAGGAATGGTGGGCTTCGGTCAACCTGTCGACCGACCGGATCATCCCGCACTTCCAGAACCTTGCCGACGCCATGCACAAGCACGGCGCCAAGATCATGATTCAGATTACCCACATGGGCCGTCGCTCACGCTGGGACGGTTTCAACTGGCCAACCCTGATGTCGCCGTCGGGCGTGCGTGAGCCAGTGCACCGTGCGACCTGCAAGACCATCGAGCCGGAAGAGATCTGGCGGGTGATCGGCAACTATGCGCAAGCTGCGCGCCGCGCCAAGGAAGGTGGCCTGGATGGCGTCGAACTGTCGGCGGTGCACCAGCACATGATCGACCAGTTCTGGAGCCCGCGGGTCAACAAGCGTACCGACGAATGGGGCGGCAGCTTCGAAGGCCGGATGAAGTTCGGCATGGAAGTGCTCAAAGCCGTGCGCGCCGAGGTTGGTGACGATTTCTGCGTGGGCATGCGCATCTGTGGTGACGAGTTCCACCCCGATGGCCTCAGCCACGAAGACATGAAGCAGATCGCCGCGTACTACGATGCGACCGGCATGCTCGATTTCTTCGGTGTGATCGGTTCGGGCTGCGACACCCACAACACCCTGGCCAACGTTATCCCCAACATGAGCTTCCCGCCCGAGCCGTTCCTGCACCTGGCAGCCGGCATCAAGGAAGTGGTCAAGGTCCCGGTACTGCACGCGCAGAACATCAAGGACCCGAACCAGGCGCAGCGCATCCTCGAGGGCGGCTATGTCGACATGGTCGGCATGACTCGGGCGCACATGGCTGACCCGCACCTGATCGCCAAGATCAAGATGGGCCAGATCGACCAGATCAAACAATGCGTCGGTGCCAACTACTGCATCGACCGCCAGTATCAAGGGCTGGATGTGCTGTGCATCCAGAACGCCGCGACCTCCCGTGAATACATGGGCGTGCCGCACATCATCGAGAAGACTACCGGCGTCAAACGCAAGGTGGTGGTGGTCGGTGCCGGCCCTGCCGGCATGGAAGCGGCGCGGGTTGCCGCCGAGCGTGGCCACGACGTCACCGTGTTCGAGAAGAAAGAGCAGATGGGCGGGCAGATCACCATTGCTGCCAAGGCTCCGCAACGCGACCAGATTGCCGGTATCACCCGCTGGTACCAGCTCGAATTCGCCCGTTTGAAGATCGACCTGCGCCTGGGCACTGCGGCCGACATCGCGACCATCCAGGACCTGCGCCCGGACGTGATCGTGCTGGCGGTCGGCGGCCATCCGTTCGTCGAGCAGAACGAGCATTGGGGCGCTGCCGAAGGCCTGGTGGTCAGCAGTTGGGACGTGCTCGATGGCAAGGTTGCGCCGGGCAAGAACGTGCTGGTGTACGACACCATCTGCGAATTCACCGGTATGTCGACCGCGGACTTCATTGCCGACAAAGGCAGCCAGGTCGAGATCGTCACCGATGACATCAAGCCAGGCGTGGCCATGGGCGGCACCACCTTCCCGACCTACTACCGCAGCATGTACCCGAAAGAAGTGATCATGACCGGCGACCTGATGCTGGAAAAGGTCTACCGCGAAGGCGACAAGCTGATCGCGGTGCTGGAAAACGAATACACCGGCGCCAAGGAAGAGCGGGTGGTTGACCAGGTGGTGATCGAGAACGGTGTGCGTCCTGACGAAGAGCTGTACTACGGGCTCAAAGAGGGGTCGCGCAACAAGGGCCAGATCGATGTGGAGGCGCTGTTTGCCATCAAGCCACAGCCGATCCTCAGCCAGCCGGGCGAAGGCTACTTGCTCTATCGCATTGGTGACTGCGTGGCCCAGCGCAACGTGCACGCGGCGATCTACGACGCCTTGCGCCTGTGCAAGGACTTCTGATCGATCGCACATGAACTGGCCCTCCTGGAGGAACGGCCTTGTGTCGCGAAAGGGTCGCGAAGCGGCCCCGGCGATCTTGTGACGCTACATAGATCCTGGGGCTGCTTTGCAGCCCTTTCGCGACGCAAGGCCGCTCCTACAGGGGTCCGCGCCGCGCTTGCTTGAGAGCGGCGCACGATTTCAGCTGTTGTGGGAGCCTCCCATGTTGAACACCCTTCTACCCATTCTGCTGTTCGCGGCCCTTGGCCTGGCAGTGCTCGGCGCGTTGCGCCGGGTGCGCATGTGGCGCCGTGGCCGGCCGTCCAAGGTCAACCTGCTCGGCGGCCTGCTGGCCATGCCGCGGCGCTACCTGGTGGATCTGCACCATGTGGTCGAGCGCGACAAGTACATGTCCAACACCCACGTCGCCACTGCAGGCGGCTTTGTGTTGTCGGCAGCGCTGGCGATTCTGGTGCATGGCTTTGGCCTGCAGAACAAGATCCTTGGCTACGCCCTGCTGGTCGCCACCGTGATCATGTTCACCGGCGCACTGTTCGTCTTCAAGCGGCGCCTCAATCCGCCTGCGCGGCTGTCCAAAGGGCCGTGGATGCGCCTGCCGAAAAGCCTGTTGGTATTCGCGGCGAGCTTCTTCATTGCGACGCTGCCGGTGGCCGGCATCCTGCCCGCCAATACTGGCGGCTGGGTGATGGTCGCGGTGCTGGGCCTTGGTGTGTTGTGGGGCGTGTCCGAGCTGTTCTTCGGCATGACCTGGGGCGGGCCGATGAAGCACGCCTTCGCCGGTGCCCTGCACCTGGCCTGGCACCGCCGCGCCGAACGCTTTGGCGGTGGCCGCTCGAGCGGGCTCAAGCCAATCGATCTGGAAGACCCGAACGCGCTGCTCGGTGTGGAAAAGCCTGCCGATTTCACCTGGAACCAGCTGCTCGGTTTTGACGCCTGCGTGCAGTGCGGCAAGTGTGAGGCGATGTGCCCGGCGTTCGCCGCCGGTCAGCCACTGAACCCGAAGAAGCTGATCCAGGACATGGTCATCGGCCTGGCCGGTGGCACCGACGCCAAGTTCGCCGGCAGCCCGTATCCGGGCAAGCCGCTGGGCGAGCATGGCGGCCATCCGCATCAGCCGATCGTCAATGGCCTGGTCGATGCCGACACGCTGTGGTCCTGCACCACCTGCCGTGCCTGCGTCGAGGAATGCCCGATGATGATCGAGCACGTCGATGCCATCGTCGACATGCGCCGTCACCTGACTTTGGAACGCGGCGCCACGCCGAACAAGGGCGCCGAGGTGCTCGACAACCTGATCGCCACCGACAACCCCGGCGGCTTCAATCCGGGCGGGCGAATGAACTGGGCCGCCGACCTCAACCTGCAACTGCTCAGCGAGGTGAAAACCACCGAGGTGCTGTTCTGGGTCGGTGATGGTGCTTTCGACATGCGCAACCAGCGCACCCTGCGTGCCTTCGTCAAAGTGCTCAAGGCGGCAGGCGTGGACTTTGCCGTGCTCGGCCTGGAAGAACGCGACAGCGGCGACGTCGCCCGTCGCCTGGGCGATGAAGCTACCTTCCAGCAACTGGCCAAACGCAATATCCAGACCCTGGCACAGTACCGCTTCCAGCGCATCGTCACCTGCGACCCGCACAGCTTCCATGTGCTGAAGAATGAATACGGCGCACTCGGTGGTGACTATCAGGTGCTGCACCACAGCACTTATATCGCCGAGCTGATCGCTGCCAACAAGCTCAACCTCGGCCAGCACAAAGGTTCCAGCGTGACCTATCACGACCCGTGCTATCTCGGCCGCTACAACGGCGAGTACGAGGCGCCGCGCGAAGTGCTCAAGGCGCTGGGCATCGAAGTGCGCGAGATGCAGCGCTCGGGCTTCCGTTCACGCTGCTGCGGCGGCGGTGGCGGTGCGCCGATCACCGACATCCCGGGCAAGCAACGGATCCCCGATATGCGCATGGACGACATCCGCGAAACCGAGGCCGAAGTGGTCGCCGTGGGTTGCCCACAGTGCACCGCGATGCTTGAAGGCGTGGTTGAACCACGGCCACTGATCAAGGACCTCGCCGAGTTGGTCGCCGATGTGCTGATTGAAGCCGATGCTCCAGCTACTGCGAAAGCTGCAGCAGCCAAACGTGAACCTGCGGAGGTGCATTGATGAGCGACATCATCCGCCGCGACCCACGCGCCGAGTGGATCGCCCGTAACCGTCTGCATCCGCTGCACGCAGCGATGCAGACCCAGCAAACCAGCTGGATGGGGCCCAATGGCATCATCCGCAAGAACCCCCACGCAATTGCCGCTGGTTTCATTGCGGCCAGCGGCCTCAAACGCCTGGACCGCAGCGGTGCCCAGCAAGGCACCGCTACCGGGGGCCGGCGTACGGCTGCAGCTGAAGTGCAGTTGCCGCTACATCAGGTGGCAGATCCTGCGTTCTACATCGCCGTGGTTCCGGACATGGTCGGCGGCCGCCTTGGCCCTCACGACCGCGACTTGCTCGGCCTGGCCCACAGCCTGGCCGGCAAGGATGGCGCGGTGCTGGCGATTGTTTTTGGCGAGCACAAGGAAGGCAATTTCGGCGCCGCCGGTGTCGATCGCCTGCTGGTGATCGAAGGTGAGGCATTCCAGGGTTATGCACCGGAGCAACTGGTGCAGGGCCTGCGCGCTGTGGATAACCAGTTTGCCCCGCAGCACTGGCTGCTGCCCGACAGCCGCACCGGTGGCGGTGAGCTTGGCCGGCGCTTTGCTGCATCACTGGGTGAACGCCCGGCGACGCGGGTCTGGCAGATCAAGGATGGCCAGTGCATCGGCCGTGCTGGCGCGGGCCAACAAGACCTGCAACGGGGCATGGCACGGCTGATTCTGGCTGCTGCCGAATGCGCCGAGCCGGTCAGTGAAACCCGCCATGAAGCGCTGCCGGTCGAGTTGTCCACAAGCGTTGCGCGCAGCTTGTCGCGCATCGAAGACCTTGGCTCGGTGGCGGTCGACCCGGCCGCCATTGCCATGGCCGAGTCGGAATTCATCGTCTCTGGCGGTAACGGCGTCAAGGACTGGGCGCTGTTCCACCGTGCCACCGCTGCATTGGGCGCCACCGAAGGTGCCTCGCGGGTGGCGGTCGACGACGGCTTCATGCCGCGTACGCGCCAGGTGGGTGCCACCGGTACCTGGGTTACCGCACGGGTGTACGTTGCGGTCGGCATCTCAGGCGCGATCCAGCACCTGCAGGGCATTGGTGCCTGTGACAAGGTGGTGGCGGTGAACATGGACCCTGGCTGCGACATGATCAAACGGGCCGACCTGTCAGTGATTGGCGACAGCGCGGCGATTCTTCAGGCTCTGATCGAAGCTGTGGATAACTACCGCAGCGGCGGCCAGCGCGACGCGGCATAAGGGTTCCAACATGAGTACAAAGGTCATTAGCCTGGTTTCCATTGGTGCTCATCCCGGCTCTGGCCGTAGTCGCCGGGCCGAGCAGGATGCCCGGGCGGTCGAGCTGGGGTTGCAGCTGGCTGGGGATAACTTGCAGGTGGTGCATGCTGGCGATCACCGCCAGGAGGCGCTGCGCGCTTATCTGGGCATGGGCCTGGATCATCTGGATGTACTTGAGCAACCGGAAGGGGCTGACGTGCTCGAAGTGCTTGGCGACTATCTACGTGATGCTGGCGCCCAGTTGGTGTTGACCGGCAGCCAGGCCGAGACCGGCGAGGGTTCCGGCATGTTGCCGTTCTTGCTCGCCGAGAAGCTGGGGTGGCCATTGATTGTCGGGCTGGCCGAGGTCGAGTCGATCGAGAATGGCACCGCCCAGGTATTGCAGGCGCTGCCGCGTGGTCAGCGGCGCCGGTTGAAAGTGCGCTTGCCGTTGCTGGCCACTGTGGATAACGCAGCGCCCAAGCCACGCCAAAGCGCGTTCGGACCTGCGCGGCGTGGAGTGCTGGCAGCGCGTGATGTGGCGATTGTCGAAGATGAGCTGCTGGCGGATGCCGAGCTGCAACCGGCCCGACCACGGCCCAAGCGGCTCAAGGTGATCAAGGCCAAGAGCGGCGCGGATCGGATGAAGGCTGCAACAGCCAAGGCCAGCGGTGGTGGCGGTAAGGTGCTGAAGGATGTTTCCCCCCAGGAAGGCGCCGAGGCCATCCTCAAGCTGCTGGTAGAGGAAGGAGTGCTGCGCTAGTAGCGGCCTCCCGACTCATGCGGGTACGGCGGTGGCGCGCGGTCCCTGTAGGAGCGGCCTTGTGTCGCGAAAGGGCTGCGAAGCGGCCCTGCATTTCAACTTCACCGCTGACATCTTTGGGCCCGCTCTGCGGGCCTTTCGCGACACAAGGCCGCTCCTACAGGGGGCAGTGGTGTTACGCACATTTGCTGTTAGCCAGGCTGTGGATAAAGTGTTCGCTAATGCCTGCAGCCCTTTGAATTCGCGGCGTACAGCCAGCTGTACAATAATTGATCAGGCTAAGCCATGGATTTTCATGGCTTTTTTGCGTGTTCAAGCTTTGAAGTTGCCCACAATCGCTGTTAGCCGGCCTGTGGATAAACTGTTCGGCTAACTCGCTAGGCCACGTAGTCCGTGGCTTACATGGAATTGATCAAAATTCGATCAATCTTCTTCACATGATGCTCAGATGCCTGAGATTCAGGGCTCTCGATAGCTTATCCACATGTGTAGCGAACGTTGTTCACAAAGTCTGTTGGCGCTTCTGTGGACAACATGTTCGGCATCCGCTGCAAGCCACGTATCTAAAGGCCTGCATGGAATTGATCAATAATTGATCAGGAGGGGAGTGGAGCGAGGTCTGAGGATGCTGCCGGGTACCTGTGGACAACTTGCCGGGCACACCATAGGCATGCCCGGCAGGTCTATTACTGCGTAACGACTTCTTTCAGATAAGGCGCAGGTTCCGCCCCGAGGTTTTCCAGCACGCGCTGGCTGTACCAGTCGATGAAGTTGACCACACCAAACTCGTAAGTCTTGGAGTACGGCCCAGGCTGATAAGCAGTGGAGTTGATCCCGCGCTGGTTCTCTTCAGCCAGACGGCGGTCCTGGTCGTTGGTCGCGTCCCACACTTTGCGCATCTGCTCTGGATCGTAATCAACGCCTTCAACAGCGTCCTTGTGGACCAGCCACTTGGTGCTGACCAGGGTCTCCTGAGCACTGATCGGCCACACCGTGAAGACAATCATGTGATCGCCCATGCAGTGGTTCCACGAGTGCGGCAGGTGCAGGATGCGCATCGAGCCCAGGTCTGGGTTCTGGATGCGGCCCATGAGCTTCTTGCTCGCCTGCTTGCCGTCCATGGTCATCGACACGGTGCCCTTGAGCAGCGGCATGCGCACGATGCGGTTACGCAGGCCGTGGCTCTTGTGCAGGTAAGGGATCTTCTCCGCTTCCCAGGCCGTAGCGCAGGCGGCGACGTGGTCCTTGAACGACTGATCGGCACGCGGGTCGTTGGTGTCGTCCCACTCGAGCAGGGTCTTGAGCAGCTCTGGGTGCGAACCGGAGCAGTGGTAGCACTCGCGGTTGTTCTCCAGCACCAGCTTCCAGTTGGCTTTCTCCAGCAAGGTGGTTTGCACCGCCACCTTGGTGTTCTCCATGTCGTACGGTTCCATGTAGTGGTCGAGCGTAGCCAGGAACTCGTCGATCGCCGGCGGGTTCTGCGCCAGGCTGATGAAGATGTAGCCACCAGCGACCTTGACGTTGACCGGCTTGAGGCCGTACTCCTTCATGTCGAAGTCATCGCCCATTTCGGTGCCGGCAAACAGCAGGCGACCGTCCAGCTCGTAGGTCCACTGGTGGTAATGGCAGACCAGCTTGGCGACCTTGCCCTTCTCGCTGGTGCACAGCCGCGAGCCGCGGTGGCGGCAGACGTTGTGGAACGCATGCACCTTGCCTTCGGCGCCGCGGATGACAATGATCGGGTTTTTGCCGACTTGCAGGGTGAGGAAGTTGCCCTTGGTCGGGATCTCGCAGGTCATGCCCGCGATCAGCCATTCCTTCTGGAAAATTTCCTGCATGTCGATCTGAAACAGACGCTCGTCAGTGTAGAACGGCTGGGGCAGCGAGTAGGTGCGCTCGCGGGTCTGCAGCATCTCGGCGGTGGCCTTGCGTGCAGCTTCCAGTGGATCGCCCAGGCTCAGGGTTGCGGTGACGTCCATCGTTGTAATCCTCAAGGCCGATAAAGGCCGGCGAAAGGTGGCTAATCGTTGTTTTAGTGCCGCAAGGCAGGTGCAGAAAACATCAGGTCTATTTGCCGTGGAGTGTGCGATCAAGGGCGCCTTGAGCCGTATCCATGGGCGACATGGCCGAATCGAATTCCGACGCGCCAGCCCTTGTCGTGCGGGGCTGGTCGCGATAAGCACGCCGATGTCGCTGATGGGAATGTGCCGGGCCACGGCCTTGAGCATTATCGGAGCCATAAAAGGCCGGTAGTCGGCCGTTGGAGAACAACATGTCCGAAACATTCCTCAACCCGGTCAGCACCCAGACCTGGGCCAACGGCCGCCACATCGTGCGCTGCGTCAAGGTCATCCAGGAAACCTGGGATGTGCGCACCTTCTGCTTCATGGCCGACCAGCCGATCATGTTCTTCTTCAAGCCCGGCCAGTTCGTCACTCTGGAGCTTGAAATCGAAGGCAAGCAGGTGATGCGCTCGTACACCATCTCCAGTTCGCCGTCGGTGCCGTACAGCTTCTCGATCACGGTCAAGCGGGTACCGGGTGGGCATGTTTCCAACTACCTGCACGACACCATGCACGAAGGCGCCGAACTGCCGGTACACGGCCCGGTCGGCTTGTTCAACGCAATCGATTTCCCGGCACCGAAGGTGCTCTACCTTAGCGGTGGCGTCGGTATCACCCCGGTGATGTCGATGGCGCGCTGGTTCTACGACACCAACGCCAATGTCGACATGGTGTTCGTCCACAGCGCGCGTTCACCGAAGGACATCATCTACCACCGCGAGCTGGAACAGATGGCCTCGCGCATCCCCAACTTCAGCCTGCACATCATTTGTGAGAAGCACGGGCTGGGCGAGCCGTGGGCAGGTTATCGGGGGTATCTGAACCAGCGCCTGATGGAGCTGATCGCCCCGGATTACATGGAGCGCGTGGTGTTCTGCTGCGGGCCTACGCCGTACATGAGCGCGGTCAAGCGTATGCTCGAGGCGGTCGGCTTCGACATGAAGAACTACCACGAGGAGTCGTTTGGCGCGACCCCGGCGGAGGCCAAGGCCGACGCTGTCGAGCACGCCGAACAGGCAGCCGATGCTCCGGAAGTGGATCTGTCCGAGCTGAACCTGGTGGAGTTCGTCGGCAGCGAGAAGAGCATCCGCGTGGCCCCGGGCGAGACCGTGCATGCGGCGGCGGCCAAGGTCGGCCTGATGATCCCGAAAGCCTGCGGCATGGGCATCTGCGGCACCTGCAAGGTGCT
>Ga0213829_1000259_pt1 | contig 58050 bp, 63 predicted proteins | sample MC6MC0896MG_FD_180665 | JGI IMG/M metagenome (GOLD analysis project Ga0213829, IMG submission 180665) | Enriched soil aggregate microbial communities from Iowa State University, Ames, United States - MC6-MC0896-MG | ecosystem: Environmental > Terrestrial > Soil > Unclassified | place: USA: Iowa... | reverse complement strand
GCCTGCATCATGGGTCGCGGCGCGCGCTGCTTCAATCCTGGACACCAGGTAACCGGTGACAAGGATCGACACGATGCTGATGGCCATGTTGACCAGGCCGGCGCGGTAGTCACCCTGCCGGGTCATGGCAAAGCTGAGCAACGTGAGACCGACGCAAGTGCCCGCCAGCAGTATCAGCGTACGCTGGTTGAGATGGCGCGCCGCCGCAAGGATCACCACGGCGTAGAACACCGACCCGGCGATCTCGTAGCTGGTTGCCGTGTCGATCAGAAAAATCACTACCATCGCGCTCGCCATGAGCGCGAGCCGGATGGGCCGGTAAGGCCGCGACGGCAAGTGCGCGGGCTGTTGTTTCATAACCAATTCTCGCTTGGTCGCGTTGGGTGCCGAGCGCAGAGCCTACCTGACTAAGCGGCTCACAGCTGCAGGCAGAGTCGACCTGCGCGTCGCCCCCCCTGCGCGGCCATGCCGATAGAGCTGGAAAATCAGCGCAGTGCTCCCGACTGCTTGACCATCCAGACCGGCACGGCCGTCAATACCAGTACGGCGAACAGCTGTGTCCACAGCGAGCCGTCCCAGGCCAGCTCGGGCATCACCCGAAAATTCTGCCCGTACCAGTTGATCAACGCAGTACCCGGAATGAAAGCAGCCCACAGCACGGTGAACACCTTGGTCACGTTGAGGTCGCTCATTGCCACGGTCTCGCCCGCGGCGCGGCGATGGAAGCGCTGCCGCTCAAGGGTAAAACGCGCGCGACGCTGCATCCCCTCGATCTGCGCGATCAACCCGTCTACATGCCCCGCAGGTAGTGCTGTTGGCTGCATCGCCGCCGCACGGCGAAGGCGCAGCGCGGCCTGCTCAAGGTCGTCCAGCGACTGCAGCACGAACGACAGCGGCAGGTTGAGCGTCGATAAGTGACTGTCGACGTCGCTCAGGTCTTCCGCGCCCCGCGCCCGGTTGGTGCCCACGTTCATCTGAAAGTCCCGCAGCGACTGCGAGGAAACCGTCAGCCCCTGGTCGATGCGATCAAGCACCATCGAGGTCTGCCCGAGCAGTTGCTGCAGCAGCAACAGGGAGATGGACTGCGAGCTATCAGCCGACAGCCCTTGCGCCTGCATGCGTTGGAGCAACTGCCCCGCGCGCAATACGCGGTGCCCGGTCTCCACAGTGAACAGGGTGCGATCATCGTCGCCCTGGTGCCAGAGCAGGTCGGTCACCACCACCTGCTCACCGTACAAACGGGCACAGCGGATGCGCATGGTGGCGCCCGGTCGTGCGATGCTCTTGGGCACCAGGTCGACACCATGCAGCTTGCCAAGGTCTTCCAGCATTTGCGGATGGTCGGCATGCAGCCGCTTCCAGGCGGTCAATTCACAGCTCAGGCTCATCGCATCCACCCTTTGCGCTTGATGTAAGCCAGCGGCATCAAGGCGAACAGACCGGTCAGCAGCATCACCATCCACTCGCCCCACGGCAACTCGAGCTCGGGCATGTAGGCGAAGTTCTGCCCATAGAACGCCGCCACCAGTGTCGGCGGCGTGAACACCGCAGTGATCACTGTGAAGACCTTGATCACCTGGTTCTGCTTGATGTCCAGCGTGGTCATCAGCGACTGCTGCAGGTTGCGAATCTTGTCGTGCTGAAAGCGCGCGTAGCGGCGCAGGCTATGAATGTCCGAAAGCAGCGTGGGCAGGCTCTGCTGCAGTCGTGCATCGCCGGCGACCCGGCGTAGCCAGCGCCCGGCACGCGCCAGCATCAGTTGCCCCTCGACAGCCTTGGCCACCAGCTCTTCCGCCTCACCCAGTGCGATGGCCGTGCCGGCGATGTCTGCCACGCCAGCCTGGCGCTTGGACATCTCGAACCCGCCACTGGCCACGGCCACCGCCTCGCTGTGTTCGTCCAGGCGGGCCGATATGTCGCGAATGGCGGCATGCGCCGAATCGTTGAGCACCTCGAGAATGGTGAACATCATCACCACCGGATCAAGCGCGCCACCGGCCCCCAGCGTATCGAGCAACTGCTCGCTGGCCAGGTTCAGCGCGTTGAGCCGCACGTCCTGCTCGACACTGATCAGCACCTGCTTGCCCAGCGCGAAGACCACCGTGGCCTCCAGGTATTGCCCTCCCTCGCGGATGACCATCTCCACCGGGATGACGATGAACCCGCCCTCTTCAATTGCCGCCCGCCCTCGCGCGGGCGACAAGTCAAGGCCATGCTCGCTCTGCGCCGCCGCCATCCGTTCGCTGTGCCGAGCCGACAGGCGCAGCCAGCCGCACTGATGCAGGCGGTTATCAGCCTCGTTCGTGGCGAGTGCCAGGTTGGAGCGTTCTGCGCTCATGGCTGCACTCCTTGCATGGGCGAAGCGGCCTGCTCGGTCGGCGCGGGCATGGCATGCTCACCGTACAGGTGCAATGCCGCGAAACTACCCAGAATCATCACGTACAGGACGATCACCGCGATCATGATTTCACGCTCTATCTGCGCGGTCCGTGGGCGGCTGGCACGGGCCCGGTCGATGGCCTGGCGACGTTGCTCGGCAGCCAGATTCGAATCGCTCTGCAAGGTCAGATCGGCGTTCCAGACCAACCCCTGCAAGTTGGCCGAGGTGGCTGGCGAGGTGCCAGTCGAATGAGTGGTGGTGTGTGACATGGAGTATTCCTTGTTGGGAGGTGATGGCCTTGTCCGGATGCTTCGGCGTGAGCGCCTAGCGCAGCCAGCCGCGGTGCTTCACGTAGAGCAGCGGCAACAGTGCAAGCCCGGCCGTCAGCGCGATGATCATCGGCTCGCCGTACTGCCACTCGAGAATCGGCATGTTGACGACGTTCATGCTGTAGTACGTGGAGATCAGCATGGCTGGCAGGAACACCGCAGTAACCACCGAGAACACCTTCACGATCTGGTTCTGCTTGACGTTAAGCGCCATGTTGTTGGTGGTCTGCAGCAGGCGCACCCGGTCATGCACGAAGCTGACATGCTCCTCTACCGCTTCGATGTCATCGATCAAGGTGCGAAAACGCGCGCGCAGATGCTCTTGGTCGACAGGTAGGCGGGCCAAGGTGTGGCGGGCTGCGAGTGCCAGTTGCAGCTGGCTTTCGATGCAGTCGGAGAGCAGCTCCTCGACCTGACCCAGATCGAGCTGGGCGGAGACGACGTCACTGACGCCGAAGTCGCGATCACGCGCTTCCAGGCTGTTGAGTACAGAATTGGTCTGCACCAGCACTTTGCCCAACTCATCATTGAGCGAGTCCAGCAGCTCGTCGGTGGCATCGTTGATCGCCTGCAAGACAACCGCGAAACTTGCCAGCGCCGAGACCGCCCCGGCATCCCCTTGAAGCCTCGCCAGTGCCGCCTCCAGCGGTTGCGGCGCAGGGCTTGGCTCCAGTGAAACAAGCGTGTCACGGCCAAGCACGAAGACCACTCGACTGCCCTTCTTGCGCCCCTGATCAACGCTCAGAAAGGTAATCGGGAAGAAGGTGAACTCGCCGTCCTGGTTCAGGTTGCTTTGCAGGGTGCGAACGATGTCGATACCCAGCGTGCGCTTCAGCGCATCCAGTTTGCCAGGTGCGGCGGTGCTGATACGCAGCCAGTCATGGGCGGGTGGCTTGCTGTCGTGCGTTGTCAGGCGCTGGGCGCCAGGTCCGGGCTTGAGGGTCATGGCTGGTCTCCTTCAGGGGTTGGCGGTTGCGGATGCTGCGCTTCAGGCTTGATCGCGTTGGCACTTTCATAGAACCCGGAATGCGACCCAGAGGTGGAGGACGTCTTGGTTTCCAGGTGGTAGTTACCGAAGTGCAACGCCGACACCGCGACCACCAAGATTCCCCAGGTGTATCCCAGCATCGAGAACGACAGGCGCTCATAGCGCGACCAACGTGTCGCTATTTGAGGCTGGGGGGCGGAGCATCGGTGCGCAGATCGGGTCCAGACCAACGCCTCGAGAACGGCGTTAGCGGCCAAACCGCCCAAAGGTGGAGCGTTGCTCATTGTTTGCATGGTGTGCAGTCTCATCTTGGTCACAGCCAGCCGCTCGCACGGCACGCGCAAAGCGCACCACAGGCTGACGCTGTGTAATCAAAGGAGGTAAAGGCTCAGGCCCTGCACGCTGCCATCTGCCGCGATCTGGGTGGGCGAGCTGGGTGGGCGGTTGCGCGGCTTGTCAGGGCCTTAGGCGAAAGCTGTTCGCCGGGACAAGGCCGCAGCGCGAAGGGAATCGCGAAACGATGGGGGTCGACAGTGGCACGAACGGCGCACAGCCGGGTGATGCTGGGGGAAGAGTTGTAGAAACGCATGTGTTTTCCTTGGGGCACTCAGCCACCGAGGCGTCTCACACGTTCAGGTGAGCGGGCGCCTCAGAACAGGTGTCCGATACGTAATGGTCATGATTTGCAGGGATGCGAGGTAGCGCGCGCAACGGCGCGGCACAGGGGCCGGGTCTGAGTCCATGATCGGTTCTCCTTTAGAGCGGCTTGAGGCAGGCTGGGGGCGTTGACGCAATCCAGCGACGGGCAGAATTTTCTCACCCCGCCCCCTGTGCGGCCAGCTGCTATTGGGATGATCTTGAGAGACCTTAGGACAGTGGAGATATACCAAGGTATAGCGAAGCCCGACATGCCCACGGCGGTACAGACCGGCTCTGATTGTGAAACTCAGAGACGGGGGTGTCAGAAATTTTGTGTTCGGGCATAACATGAGTAAGAGGTGCATGTATGCCAACCAAAAAGAAACCCTTGCGTGACCTACCAAAAATTCCCAAGGAGCTGCTCGAACAGTTCGGTGAGGGGCTGATGACCGCAGAGGCTATCGAAGACGCTTCTGCGGCCTTCAAGAAGGCCTTGATCGAGCGAGCATTGAGTGCTGAGCTCGGCCACCACCTGGGGTATCCGCCGGGCGCGCAGCGCCCAGAGGATGAAACCAACCAGCGCAATGGCAAGACTGGCAAGACGGTTTTGACAGGGGATGGCCCGCTGCGGCTGGAGATTCCCCGTGATCGGGACGGCAGTTTTGCCCCCATTCTGATCCCCAAGCATGAGCGGCGTTACACCGGTTTTGATGACAAGATCATCGCCATGTATGCCCGAGGCATGACCGTTCGAGAAATCCGCGCTTTCCTCTCTGAGCAATACGGGACGGACGTTTCCCAACTTCATCAGCTCAGTCACTGACGAGGTGATGGAGGAAATTGGTGCGTGGCAACAGCGACCGCTTGAGCCGATGTACCCAGTCATTTTCTTCGATGCGCTGCGGGTCAAGATCCGAGAAGAAGGCCTTGTCCGCAACAAGGCGATTTACTTGGCGCTGGGTGTTTTACCCGATGGAACGCGCGATATTCTTGGCATCTGGATCGAAAACACTGAGGGTGCGAAGTTTTGGATGAAGGTATTCAACGACCTCAAGACCCGCGGCGTAGAAGACGTGCTGATAGCCGTTACCGACGGTCTCAAAGGCATGCCAGAGGCGCTAAGTGCAGTGTTTCCGGCGACAACGCTGCAAACCTGCATCGTCCACTTGATCCGCAACAGCCTCGATTATGCGGCGTGGGATAAGCGCCGTGAGCTGGCCAAGGCGCTTAAACCGGTCTATCAGGCCATCACCGCAGAAGCGGCTGAGGAAGCACTGGGTGCCTTTGAAAATGGCCCTTGGGGAAAGCAGTACCCAGCGGTCGTGGCGGCCTGGAGACGAGCCTGGGATCGAGTGATCCCATTTTTTGTCTTCCCACCTGCCATTCGAAAAGTGATCTATACGACCAACGCTATCGAAAGCATCAACGCCCAGCTACGCAAGATCATCAAAACGCGAGGCCACTTCCCGACTGATGACGCAGCGACCAAGCTGATCTGGCTTGGGCTGCGCAACATTACGGCAAACTGGGGCTCGGCGGCGCATGATTGGAAAAATGCGATGAATCAATTTGCGATTCTGTAAGGAGAACCCTCGCTATCTCGCCGCCCCACTTGGTTTACAAGTGGCGGCGCGAGATCCTGGAAACCACGCCAGGTGCCCGCGTCTGGGTTCTCAACGGCTCGGACACGCTGGTCAAACTGCTCAAGCTGCGTGACCAGTCGGGGCAAGCCTACGATGGCCGGCCGGAGTTTTTCATTCTCCGCCGCGTCAGGATGCGGATGGGTTTCCACTGGCGGCTCGCCTGCTGGAAGCGGCGTACTGCAGGTGGCCAGCTGCTGGCGGCATGTCCAGATTGTGGCCAGGTCCTCGAGGACCTGGAAGGCAACTTGGTCACCGTGGATGAATTCGAGCGCGGTGATCGCCGTCGCAACTGCACTACCTGCAACGCTGCCCTCTGGACGCTTATGCATGGCACCACTCGAAGTGCTGTTTCCTCCATCGGCAGCAGTCGCCCCAAATCGTTCGGTCGTAACGGGCGGCAAGCAGCCCAGGCTGTGTGAAAACGCAAGTAAGTACGTCGACTAGCGAAAGAAGCTGGGGCAGTTTGTGAATTCGCAGGTGTAAGTGGAGATCTACCCCAGTCGGGCACCAGCGGCGGCCTGTGCTTTCTGGGCCGCGGCAGCGGCCCAGAAAGCCGTATACGGACGCAAAAAACGCTTGGACTCTGTCCATCGCTTCAATCAGCCCAGCGATGCCAAAGATGCTCATCATTCGTTTGAGATTGTAGGCAAGCACGTGAAGGCTCATTTCGGTGCTTACCCTCGGTAGGGTTGCCGGGTCGCTGCGCAGCGGTAAACGAGCGGTTGCGATCATGAGTCTGATCCAGTCGGCGTGCATGAACGGGCATGATCCGTATGCCTATCTTAAAGATGTGCTGACGCGGCTGCCGACACAGCGGGCGAGTGAGATCGCCGAGCTTCTGCCGCATAAGTAGAATCCTATCGAAGCGACTATTTTCCAAGCGTCTAATTTTTAGGAGAGGACCATAAAGGCTTTATCAATTGTACGGCCCAGTGGAGGCCGAATTGCTTCTGGCGATAAAACTCTCGAAGTCCGTCGTTGGCATCCAGACTTAGATCCTTCCGAGGATCTCCTGATTGTGGAAAACGAGCGTTTTCTCCATAACGATGGGGACGAAGACGATAACGGTACTGCCGTCGCAATTGTGCGCGTGAGAGCCGTGCGCCCTTTCCTCCTCGCTGACATGCAAGCGGCATGCGCAAGCTATTTTGAGGACGGCTGGCTCGCATGGGAGTTGAGTGACGTAAGGCCAGTCACACCCTGTGACCATCCGTGCGGCACGAGGTATCTACGAGGTGGATTTCCTACTCCCAGACAGGCGCTGAACATTGAGCAAGATGTGTTGGGCAGACGCTTACGGCAAACAACGGCTCTGGGCATCTGCAAAAAAAATCATAGTGCTGTCACAAATCGACCCGCTCCTGGCTTCCCCAATTCCTCAGCTGTAAAAGGGGGAGCGCAGTGAAGGTCTATTTAGATGATCAACGTCCGGGTCCGGCCGGCTGGACGCAAGCCTATTGGCCCGATGAAGTCATTGAGATGCTTCGAGGGCAGATGTGAGGCAGGCGCTAACGGTTAGCTGTAGACGTAGGGCCATCAGCCGAAATTTCATGATACTAAGGCAAGAGGGTCTTAAATGTTCAGCTCCAGCCTGTGCGACACGGATACCTCTCACGATCAGACCCTTTGCTTATTGAAAGCGCCGCTATGTAGGCATGCTCCTTTTCAGCGTATTACTGTCATCTTATTCCTTGAAAATTCACTCCACCACACGGCCATAAATATTTTGGTCGACGTAACGGTCGCCAATCCTTTCTGACTGTTTAAGAGTGCCCTCCAAAATAAATCCGCAGCGCTGCGCGACTCGATTGCTTGGGCCGTTATGCACTGATACCTTGATAACGAATCGGTGAACATCTCCGCCATCGGCAAAGTGTGAGATAAGAGCCTGTAGTGCTTGAGTGATGATGCCGCAACCGCGACAATCAGGGTCGAGCCAATACCCTATATATGCCGTTTTATTTGATGAATCTATTTCGTGAAATGAAAGCATACCGCATGGCTCGCCCCTAAATTGTATAACGTAAGTTTTCGAGACTCCCTTTTGGTGTTCAAGTTGAGACTGAAGTAAGAAATCTTGGACGCTCTTCAAGCTAGTTGAATAGCGCGGCCAGTGCATGACTTCAGAAAAGCTCTGTCTATTCCTGTCAATGATTGGATATATTTTGTCAGCAAATCGCGGCATTGCTTGAGTTAGCGATATATCGTCATTTACATCTATAGATTCATATGCAAGGTATATGTCGTCAGAGCACAGTTCGCTCGTCAATGCACGAGGCCTTGCGATCTCCACATCGCCATTAACTATAGCCAAGACCACCGGACGACGCCTAATCCACTCAGTCATCGTCTGAAGATCATATGCACCACACCCCTTGATATAAAACCAGTCACCGACCCTTAACGAAAAATCAGAGCCTATTGCGGTCAAATAATCCTGCTCGAAGCAGTTGAAGCCAGCGATATACTGAGTCGCTCTTGCGGGAGGCCGGGTGTTGTGTAAAGGTGCGACCAGGTGATGCCATGACCGCATTGACCCAACCCAGTTAACTGCAAGATTACTCTGCAGTATCTCGATTCCATTCCTCCACTTAGAGTCTACGACCCTTCCTATCAGGTATCCGAAATCTTCGCTCAATACTCGGCCAGGCTCGAACATGTAAGTCCAAGCATTGGCTTTATTTCCAAATCGGCATTGCAGATAAGACTTTATATCAGAAAAAAAATGGGCGGCTTTAGGTGTCGACTTACTCTGATCATCACTGAAAGAGTCCGCTGGAAAACCGCTACCGAGATCCAATATACCATTTTCCGGCATCCATTTATTTAGTAACTCTACCCAGTGAGAAAGTCCTTCTACTATGGGGCGTTGGGAACAAAGGTTAGAGCCAAAATTGAAGTGAAAACCTTTCAGTTCAACAAAACTGCAAGCTTTGAGTAGGGGGGCGGCCTCAGCGGTAAATTCAGAGCTCGACATCCCAAACCTAGAGTAACCCTGTTCCTTATACAGATGACTTAGGCGGACAAGAACGTCTACCCTCTTCAATTTGGTCTGGGCTATATCACAGATTCGCTCAAGCTCTCCAAGCCCATCAACCTGAATTAGCAAACCATTATCAATGCAGTAGCCTAACTCTTCATCCGTCTTCAACGGGCCGTCAAATATGATATCTGAAGAGCTAAACCCGGCGCGCTCGATCAACTTAAGCTCTTCTAAGCTACAAACTTCGGCCCCGTAGCCTAACTGACTGAGCCGTTCGCAAAACAAACCGATATTGCATGATTTGATCGACGCTCTTAGTGAAACCTTCTCAAATTCGCGCCTTGCAGCGTCTTTAAAAGCAGCAGCGCGCTTTAAGGAGGAATCGAGATCAAAAACAAAGTACGGTTCGCCAGACGAAGATGGGTCACTGGCAATCTTGCCAATAATCTTCAGCAGATCTTCCTCGGGTTTCACTTGTGCCATAGCTGGATTGCAACCCCTTGATAGTTTCTTTGCTCGTTCAGGCTTTTTCGAACTTCATAGAAGTGTTCAATCAGCGGCTCTTGCAGGCTGGCGTCGAGTTGGCTTGTGCATTCATTTTCGTTCCTTATGTATGAGCAGATACTATCATACAATTCACTCTCGCTTTTTACCTCCAGCCCAAGCTTCACTTGAGAACCGAGGGTAAAGCCAGCTTTCTGGTAGAAGTCATTCCAAAAGTCGTAATCCCAAGAGGGGTTAGGACGCCATCCCAATGATCTTTCTACCGCATCAACAATATCTGCCGGAGGGGTCTTTAAATAAAAATAGTTCGACACGCAGAGAACACCGTTATCTTTAAGTACTCTCTTGCACTCCAAAATCGATCTTTCCCGATCTTGAATAAATGCGAAATTGCACCCGCCTAGTACGTGAGTAAAGGTATGATCAGCGTAGGGCAATTGACAGGCATCTCCTGCTTTATAAGTGTTTTGATTTGCCCCGATAATCTTTGCTTTTTCGTTTGCTACCTCCACAGCCTTGTGACTCAAGTCAATCCCTTCAGCTATCGCACCAATTTTGCTATAACAATATCTCGAACTAAATCCGGTTGAGCATGCTAAATCTAGTAGAAGAGATGAACCATCGATGGATGCGTTTTCAATCCAATAATCAAGCGTGAAGTCAGCACCTGGAGGTGTGTTTTCCTGCTTCATATACGCTACAAGATCGGGATATGACATCCCCTGAAATGGTAAAGATCTATCCGTATTCATTACTTCAGTTGAGCATTTCACAGGCATCCCTCCCAGTGATCGATATGAGAATCATTCGCGATGATGTGGGTTATTTTTCAACCTGTCAACCTCGTCGATTTGGCTCCGAACAAAAGGTGCACGTAGCCCAAAAAAACCCGCGCATGGTAGGTAAGACAGTGGCCATCGCTTGAACGGCGCTATTGCTTGAGGTTCTTGAATGTCTCTTGACCCACGAGCAGGGGTAATGCCGCCCAGCCACATCCCTCTGCTGCGTCGACTCGGAGCCTCCTAGGCAGACTGCATCCCACGCAGCCGCGCTCTTATCGATAAAAATCCGCACCACCATCTTGACTGATAATCATTCGCGTAATAAGGTCTCGGGCGAACGATAACCGTTCTCATAAAGGGATTACATGATGAAGCAAATGATTGGTGTAGCAGCTGCAGTCCTAATCAGCACTCCTGCAGCTCAGGCCGCTCTGCATCAAGAGACGGACGCTCAAAAACTTACGACTAAAGAAGTGAATATAAACCCCCATCAGTTGACCGTGGCAGCAGGCCCGGGTTGTTTGCCTGGGGTCGCAATGCTCCCTTCTTGCCGTAATTGATAGATCAGGGTCAGAGCTCAAGAGCTCTGACCCTGTTGGAGATGACATGGAAGATCTGGTGTTCTACTCAAAAGGAAAAGCGACAGGCGTTGTTGCTCCCTCCACACTATTCTCAAGTAAGCCAGGTTTGCTAGCTGTGAACGGGCCTGAAGCAATTGTAGAAATCCCTGAAAACTCAGAGAGTGCATTGCACAAAGCTCTGCAAGCTGCCGGTTCGCTTGTAGAAGGAACGCCCACTGAGGTCGATGCAGTGCTTGGCTTACTGGCGGATCCTCAAACCAGCAGGACGGCAAGCTATCTACTGTGCTATGCAAAAAACTGTACGAGCTTGATTTCCGACCTAAAAGCCCTTCGTGAATCTAGGATATTGATTGTGGGGTGCGGTGGAATTGGAAGCTCACTCGCCATGTTGCTTGCCGGTGCGGGAATACGAAAGTTCTGCCTGGTAGATACTGATGTCGTCGAGAAGAGCAATTTAAATCGTCAGTTATTTTGGGTGCTTAGCGACGTCAATCACAAAAAGGTGGACGTACTAAAACGCGCTTTAGAAGCTCGATTCGAGGGTATAGAGGTTGACTGCTTACACTCTAGCCCTGGAACAAATAGAATTCGTGAGTTGGCGATGGTAAATACTCATGGTGTTGCCATTACCGCAGACAATCCACCTACTCTGGCGAGAGAAGGTTGGATGATCACTAAAGAGCTAGGAGTACCGGTTGTTTCAGGCGGTTATTTGCACCAGATATGCACCTCTTTTCACTTTGTACCTGATGATTGCGAAGCGATCGAAGAGGCTTACAACAAGCTAGAAGAAGAGCAGTGGGCTGCATTACCGAGTGCTATTATGCCGAGCTATGGCCCTATGAATTTTTCGTTGGCATCTGCATTGAGCTCGAACCTAATCGCTTCTCTCGCAGAGAATACGTTCGGACGGCAGAAGACCAGTGTCACCCGATGGAACTCGAGAGAGACGTTCCAGTAGTCTGAAGAAGAGTGTGTCCAGCTAAACCTGAACGGCCCTGGGCAACATAGACGCGGTTGGCCCCCGACTTCAAAACGATTGCCGACTTTCGCTGAGACAATGGTAAAGCCATTCGCAGCGTGTGCCGGCAATTCGTAGTCCTGTGCCGCAACCTTAATCTTTTCTCTCAATCAATCATTGCCATCAACGGCAGCAAATTCAAAGCCGTAAATAACCGCGACCGCAACCTCACCTAGCGCAAGATCAAGGCGCGGATGTAGCAGATCGAGCAGAGCATTGACCGCTATCTTGCGGCGATGGATTCGGCGGATCGGGCAGCGCCCGAGGTCGCCGAGGCCAAGGCTGAACGGCTGAGCAAAAAAATAGAAAAGCTGAAACAGCAGATGACGAAGCTCAAGGACATTGAAGCGCAGCTTCACGCCAGCCCAGATCATCAAATCTCTCTTACCGATCCTGATGCACGCTCAACGGCCACGAGTGGCCGAGGTAGTGGCACAGTTGGCTATAACGTACAAACATCTGTCGATGACAAACACCATCTGATCATTGAGGAACCCCGGTTGAAGCGCTGGGAGCATGAAACGATAGTCGAAACGGTGCAGATCCGATTGGAGCATGACCCAGGAAAGATGAAGGTTCGACGGTACAAGGTGGAGCATCCCTTCGGAACGCTCAAATACTGGATGGGAAGCACTCACTTCCTGATCAAAACCCTACCGAGGGTGAGCACCGAAATGAGCCTTCACGTGCTACTGTGCATTCGGCCTCGGGATGTCGACTGGGACCGCCACTCATCCTAGTACGAGGCGAAACAGAGAAGACCCACCGGGAATTCCGGATCCCGATTATGGATGGTCTTGCGCCTCATATGCGTCGGTTGTTGGATGAAGCCGCTCGAGCTGGCTTCGCCGCCGAAGACCAACTCTTCAACGTCAATCGCTTCTCCCGCTATTACAAGCGGCATGAAATGAGCTCCGACCAAGTAGAGGCGATGTACAAGAAGTTGATCGTCAAGCTCGGGGTTCGGATGACTCCGCACCGGTTCAGGCACACGCTTGCAACCGACCTGATGAAGCAGCCAGAAAGAAACATCCACCTAACCAAGGACCTGCTGAACCATTCGAACATCGCCACCACGATGAGCTACATCGAGGCGGACTATTACCACATGCGAGACGTGTTGCACGAGCGGAGCATGCAGCAGGGAGCATTACGTCTTGTACGGCGGGTGGATGACAGTGCTGCACCAAACTCGCGACCTGGTGAAGGCGAACAACACATAGAGCCTGGTCGACTAAGAGCGATCGAACAAGATCATCAAGGAGGTAGCGCCCCTGCACCAGGACATCTGCTGATTGAGTTCAAGCAGATCTGTGCCAGTGCTTTGCTACCGCCCGAAGATCTATTTCAACCCAGCCTTCTATTCAACCTGATGGCATCGACGACAGGGTCTACACCCTTTGCTCGATCTCATTCGGCTGCCGCAGGCACGGTCTACAACGCACTTGCCTCCCCGAAGCTATGAGTCGACGAATGGCAATCAGCCACTACATCGATAGCTGATCAAGGGCAGATAGGGCAGAACTGTCCCAGGTCTCTGGTGCTAGGAAACTGGCGCCATGCCTTTGGCTGCGCGGGTTTTGGGGGCCCCTCGAAGCGAGCTTTCTCGGAGCTGAGTAGCCCGCGAACCGCTAAGTCATTGAGTTTTTTGGGCCAGAAACGAAAAAGCCCGCCATAAACAGCGGGCTATTCCATATTGACATCACCCCGAAGCGAGCCTAATGCTCGCTCCAGACGGCTGCAAGACTAGAAACTGGCTGGCAAGCCCCCCCTCCTAGTACATCACGAACCGCTGTGAATAGTGGTGGGTCGTGTAGGATTCGAACCTACGACCAATTGGTTAAAAGCCAACTGCTCTACCAACTGAGCTAACGACCCTTTTGATGGCGCGTATAATACTGATTTCTAAAGAAAAATCAACACCCCATCAGTAAAAAGGCTTAAAAGTAGCGGGTCGGATCTTCCACACCTGCGGCCTTGAAGCCGTCAGCGCGCAAGCGGCAGCTGTCGCACTTGCGACAGGCGCGGCCCTGATCATCGGCCTGGTAGCAGGACACTGTCAGGCTGTAATCGACGCCGCGGGCAACACCGGCCTGGACGATCTGTGCCTTGCTCATGTTCTGCAGCGGCGCCTGAATGCGGAAGCCCTGCCCTTCAACACCGGCCTTGGTGGCCAGGTTGGCCATGCGCTCGAATGCTTCGACGAACTCAGGACGGCAATCCGGGTAGCCGGAGTAATCCACCGCGTTGACGCCGATGAAGATATCGCGTGCCTGCAGTACTTCCGCCCAACCCAGGGCCAGCGACAGGAACACGGTGTTGCGCGCCGGCACGTAGGTGACCGGGATGCCTTCGCCAGGTGCCTCAGGCACGTCGATGCTGCTGTCGGTCAAAGCCGAGCCGCCGATGCCATCCAGGTTGAGACCGATCACCTTGTGCTCGACTACTCCCATGTCGCGGGCCACCCGGGCGGCTGCGTCGAGCTCGGCGCGATGACGCTGGCCGTAGTCAAAACTCATGGTGTAGCAGCTGTAGCCATCGGCCTGGGCCATGGCGACCACGGTCGCCGAGTCGAGGCCACCGGAAAGCAGGATTACCGCGCGTTTGTCAGTCATGTCTTGGTCCTTGGGTTTCAGCGGCCGGGTTCGTCGTTCCACAGCAGCTTGTGCAGCTGCAACTGGAAGCGCACAGGCAGGTTGTCGGCAACGATCCAGTCAGCCAGATCACTGGCACTGACCTGATGATGGCTAGGCGAGAACAGCACTTCGCCTGCGCGCTGATCGAGGTTGTACTGGATCAGCTTGGACACAGCCCAGTCGTAGTCTTCGCGCGAACAGATGACGAACTTTACCTGGTCATTACGGGTCAGCAGCTCGATGTTCTCGTAGCGGTTGCGGTGCGATTCTTCCGAGGCCGGGGTCTTCAGATCGACCACACGGCTGACGCGGCTGTCGACTTTGGAAATATCCAGCGCGCCGCTGGTTTCCAGCGACACCTCGTAGCCTGCATCGCACAAACGCTCAAGCAACGGCAACGCGTTGGGCTGAGCCAATGGCTCGCCACCGGTAACGCAGATATACCGCGGACGAAAGCCCGCCACCTGCTCCATGATCGAATCCAGGCTGCGTATCGTACCGCCGGTGAAGGCATAGGCGCTGTCGCAGTACTGGCAGCGCAACGGGCAGCCAGTCAGACGGACGAACACGGTGGGCAGGCCAGCCGTGCGCGTTTCACCCTGCAACGAGTAAAAGACTTCGGTGATGCGTAAGGTATCTTGCATGATCGCCACGGGCGTGACAGCTAAACAGGCTGTCCGCCTCCGTCAGGCACTGTCGCGGACTCGACAAAGCGTTATCCGCAGCAGCGTGTTTACGTAAAAGGGCCAAGAGTCTAACGAAAAAACCCGCGCCAGGCGCGGGTTTTCTCACAAACAGGCTGCTTAGAGCTTTTGCAGGTCGCGTTGCGCCAGTTGCGCGGCGGAAGTGCCGGGGTACTGGGTAACTACTTGCTGCAGAATGCCTTTGACCTTGTCGGTACGGCCCAGGCGACGTTCGACGTCGGCCAGCTTGTACAAGGAATCAGGCACTTTGCTGTGCTTGGGATACGACTGGCTGACCTTGGCAAACGCCTGAGCTGCACCTTGCAGGTCGCCCTTGGCCAGGTTCACCTCACCCAGCCAGTATTGCGCGTTGCCGGCATACTGGCTGTTAGGGTATTTGCGCAGGAAGGCGGTAAACGCCTGGCTGGCCTTGTCGAAGTCCTTCTGCTTGATCAGGTCGAAAGCAGCATCATAGTAGAGCTTTTCTTTCGCCGGATCAGCCGGCTCGCTACCCGCGGCCGGTTGCTGCGCAGCAGCGCCAGCGGCGCCGGCTGCTGCACCGGCAGCGGCATCGGATGCGCCACCGGTTGAAGAATTATCGGGAGTCGCGGCAGGCGCGGCACCACTTGAAATGCGACGGTCCAGATCCTGGTATCGTTCCAGGTTTTCCTGCTTCATGCGCGACACATCGTTCTGCAACTCTTCGATGATGCCTTGCTGGCGGGAAATCTGATCCTGCATCTGTTGCAGCTGCATGAACAACTGACCCTGTGCAGAAGCAGGGGTTGAAGCCCCTGCTCCGGCATAGGCGCCGCTCGTGCCATAACCCGCGGGCGGATAACTGCTCGCGTTGTCATCTACTACAGGGACTGCAGCCCACGCCGTGAAGGGCAGGCTGAGTGCGAGGACGGTCAAAGCACGGCGGCACGTACGCATAGGACTTACTTACGCAGTTCTACGCGACGGTTCTGAGCCCAGGATTGCTCGTCGTTGCCGGTGGCAACTGGACGCTCTTCACCGTAGGAAACCAGTTCCAGCTGTGCAGGGGAAACGCCCTGCAGAACCAGGTAACGCTGTACGGCTTTGGCGCGACGCTCACCCAGAGCCATGTTGTACTCGCGAGTACCACGCTCGTCGGTGTTGCCTTCCAGAACAACACGGCTGCCGTTGGACTTCAGGTCCTTGGCGTGAACATCCAGAGCGCGCATGGCTTCTGGCTTCAGGTCCGAGCTGTCGTATTCGAAGTAGAAGGTGGTGATTGCGCGCAGGGCGGCTTCTTCGCTCAGGCTGCCGTCAACAGCGCCAGTGTTGGCACCGTAACCAGCGTTAGGATCTACAGCAGCGCCTTCGCCGGCGTTGTCGCCACCTTTGGAAGAGCAACCTACAGCTACAGCCATGGCCAGAGCCAGCGCAGCGAATTTACCAAACTTCAGCATTTCCATCGTGAAACTCCTAATGAAACCCCAGTGTGTTAAGCAAAACGGTGTAACGCCGCATCAGTTCAGGTAAGGGGACCAGGACGGTTCTCTGACTTCGCCTTGCGCGGTAGGAAGCGGGAGCCTCACGCGTCCGTTGAGAGAGACGAGCATCAAGACTCCCCGGCCCTGCTGGCGGGTGGCGTAGATTAGCATGGTGCCGTTGGGCGCAACAGTGGGGGACTCGTCAAGACTGGTCTCTGAGAGAATCTTTACACTTCCACGTTGCAAGTCCTGGGCCGCCACTTTGAAGTTGGTGAAGCCCTGTTGACGATGAATCATCACCAGGGTCTTCTCGTCCGCCGAAAGTTTCGGGTTGGCATTGTAGTTACCCACGAACGTTACACGCTCGGCGGAACCACCACTGACCGAAGTTTTGTAGATCTGCGGCTTGCCGCCACGGTCGGAGGTGAAGTAAAGCGTGTTGCCGTCTTTACCCCAGAACGGTTCGGTGTTGATACCAGGGCCGGCGGTTACGCGACTGATCGCGCGCGAACCCATGTTCATCACATAGATGTCCGGGTTGCCGTCCTTGGACAGTACGAACGCCAGGCGCGAACCATCCGGCGACCAGGCTGGCGCGCCGTTGAGGCCTTCGAAGTTGGTGATCTGCTCACGGCGACCGGTGTCGATGTGCTGGACAAAGATACGTGGGCGACGCTGCTCGAACGACACATAGGCGATGCGCTTGCCATCCGGTGCGAAGCGTGGCGACAGAATCGGCTCACGCGACTGCAGCAGGGTCACTGCCCGGGCACCGTCGTAATCCGAACGCTGCAGGGTGTAGCGGGTGTTGTTGGCAGAGAAGCGCTCGGCAGTCACGTACAGCATGCGGGTGGAAAACGCACCCTTGATGCCGGTGAGCTTCTCGAACGACTGGTCGGCAATGTAGTGCGACATGTCGCGCAACTGGTCGACAGTACCGGCAACGCTGCCAGTCAGCACTTGCTGCTCGGTGGCCACGTTGAACAGCGCGTACTGCACCTGCAGACGGCCACCGGACGGCACGATGCTACCGACCATGACGTACTGGGCGCCCAGGGCTTTCCAGTCGCGGAAGATGACTTCGCTGGCCTGGCTTGGCTGGCTGATCATGTTCTGCTTTGGAATCGGCGAGTAGTAGCCAGAGTTGCGCAGGTCATTGCCGATGATGTCGGCCATGTCTTCTGGCAGCACGCTGCCACCCTGCAGGCCGAACGGTACTACCGCGATGGGCGTGGCCCGATCGCTACCGCTGGTGACCAGGATGTTCTTTTCCTCTGCTACGGCCATACCTGCCACGCAGCAGAGCATGACCAGCAGCCCTCGAAAGAGTTTAATCACAGCGCTAGATCCTCAGGTGTAAATGTCATCTTGAACGAGCGATACGCATTGAAATCACTCGGCTTCAAGCCCTGCATTTCGGTCAGTCGACCAATGTTCTTCACCGCTGCCACCGCCGAAGCATCAAACGGACCGTCGCCACTGGCGCGGGCCACACTGACGCTGGTGATGGTGCCATCGGGCAGCATGTTGATCTGCAGCACTACCGTCATGCCTTTGCGTGCCGAAGGCGGACGGGCCCAACCTTCTGCAGCGCGCATGCGGATCAGGTCGTCGAAATCACCGGCTACCTGGTCGCCCTGCTCGTCAGCCAGAGCCTGCTGGCGCTCGGTGGTATCAGACAACAGCTCGGCCAGGGCCTGGGCTTTCTTGTCTTCTGCCGCCTTGCGGGCTGCATCCTGGGCTTTTTTCTTCTGGGCATCTGCAGCGGCCTTCTTCTTGGCCTCTTCAGCTGCTTTCTTCTTCGCTTCCTCGGCTGCCGTTTTCTTCTTGGCATCCTCGGCGGCTTTTTTCTTGGCTTCTTCGGCGGCTTTCTTCTTCGCCTCTTCAGCTGCGTCTTTCTTGGCTTCTTCGTCGGCCTTTTTCTTGGCCTCTTCTTCCGCCTTCTTCTTGGCGATATCAGCCTGCTGTTTTTCGCTGGCTTTCTTCGCCTCTTCGGCTTTCTTGGCCTCGGCGGCCTTCTTGGCTTCAGCAGTCTTGGCAGCTTCTTCGGCTTTTTTGGCTTCTGCCGCTTCGCGAGCAGCTTCGGCCTTTTGATCCGCGTCGGCTTTCTTTTGTTCCGCGGCCTTCACGGCCTCCTGTTCGACCTTCTTCTGCTCCAGCTGTTCGACTTCAGTCTGGCGCGAAGCGGTTTTCTTCGCCTCCCCGGCAATCTTCTGATTGGTCTGGGTAGTGGCCTGACTCTTGGACTTGAGCTGGTACAGCGTAGCCTGAACGATCGGCTTGGACGGCGGCAGCTCAGGGGTCATGGCGAAGCTGACGAACAGCATCGCAAACACCACGACATGCAAGCCAATGGCCCAGACACTGGGCCAGAAGTAGCTTTCCGAGGCAGATGGCTCTCGCTGTTGCATCAGGGCGCCTCGGTAATCAAGCCAACGTTACCGACACCGGCCTTCTGCAACCCGCCCATGGCGCCCATGACCGAGCCGTAATCGACGGACTTGTCGCCACGGATAAAGACCTGGGTCTGCTTGCCCTGGTCGCGACCGGCGGCAATGATCTTAGTCACGGCATTGGTCATGTCCGGCAAGGTCATGGCCTTGTCCATCTGTTTGTCGGTATCGACCTCGCTGCCAAGGTTCCAGTAGTAGGTCTTGTCGGCCTTGATCGAGATGGTAAGGATCTGGACGTTGTTGTCCTGCGGCAAGGCTTCGCTGGAAACCTTGGGCAGGTCGACCTTGACCCCCTGGTTGAGCATCGGGGCCGTCACCATGAAGATGACCAGCAGCACCAGCATCACGTCGATGTAGGGCACCACGTTCATCTCGGCGACGGGCTTGCGTTTGTGGCGAACTCGGGCCATGGGTTTCTACCTGATTACTCTTCGCTGGTGTGCACTTTACGGTGCAGGATCGCCTGGAACTCGTCGGCGAAGGTGTAGTAACGGCTGATCAACGTTTCGCTGCGTGCGGCAAAACGGTTGTAGGCGATAACCGCAGGGATCGCAGCAAACAGGCCGATCGCAGTGGCAATCAATGCCTCGGCGATGCCCGGCGCAACGGTAGCCAGGGTTGCCTGCTGGGCAGAAGCCAAACCACGGAACGAGTTCATGATGCCCCATACGGTACCGAACAGGCCGATGTATGGGCTGGTCGAACCGACGGTGGCGAGGAACGGCAGGCTCTGCTCGAGCTTTTCTTCTTCACGCGAGATGGCTACGCGCATGGCCCGACCAACGCCTTCCATGACCGCGTCAGGGTCTACACCCGCCTGCTGACGCAGACGCGAGAATTCCTTGAAGCCGGCACGGAACACCTGCTCGACACCCGAATCCGGGTCCGGGTTGCTGCCTGCCTGACGGTACAGCTTGGACAAATCAATGCCCGACCAGAAGCGCTCCTCGAAGGCATCCAGCGCACGACGACCGGCGCGCAGCATGCTGCTGCGCTGAAAGATCATGATCCATGAAGTGACCGAGGCGGCCACCAGAATCAGCATTACCAGCTGCACCACGATGCTGGCATTGCTGACCAGACTCCACATGGAGGTATGGTCGACGACGTTAGCTTCCACGCTTATTCTCCTGCATTCGATTGAGTACCCGGGCCGCCCGCCAGGAAGGCGTCGCGCAGCGCTGGGGGGATGGCTCGGGGTTTGAAAGTGTCGGCGCGCACAGCGGCCACCAGAAACTGCCCCTCACAGAGCAGCTTTGCATCTTGTTCTCGCCACACCTGCTGCACGAAGCGCAGGCTGGCGCGGTTCACCTCGACGACTTCTGCGGTTACCCGCAACTCGTCATCCAGGCGCGCCGGCGCGTGGTAGCGCGCCTCGGTGGAGTGAACCACGAATAGCAGATTCTCCCCGGCCAGTTGATGCTGGGAGAAACCCAGGTGACGCAACCGCTCGGTGCGCGCACGCTCCATGAATTTCAGGTAGTTGACGTAATACACCACGCCGCCTGCGTCGGTATCTTCGTAATAGACGCGACAGCGGTGTGCGAACGATTCAAGCCCATTTTGCGCGCGCATACTCTAGTGCTTACTCCTCAGCTTGCCAATCCGCCCGGCAAGTGTTTTTGCATTCGGTAATGCCTTAGTGCCAGCGCGCCATGGGCATGCCAGCGGTAGGACCACGGAAACCGCCTTTTGATCTGTCATTCATCGACAACATCGGAAAAATCCGCCGGGTCGGCCAAACGCCCGGGCAGGTTCAAGCCAAAGTGCAGGTAGGCGTGCCGCGTCACCACGCGGCCACGCGGCGTACGCATGATGTAGCCCTGCTGGATCAGGTACGGCTCGAGCACGTCCTCGATGGTATGGCGCTCTTCGCTGATGGCAGCGGCAAGGTTGTCCACCCCGACCGGACCGCCATCGAACTTCTCGATCATGGTCAGCAGCAAACGCCGGTCGGAGTGATCGAAGCCGCGCTCGTCGACATCCAGCAGATTCAGCGCCAGGTCCGCCACCGCCTTGGTGATCTCGCCCTTGCCGCGTACCTGGGCGTAGTCGCGCACCCGGCGCAGCAGGCGGTTGGCGATCCGCGGCGTACCGCGTGCACGCCGAGCAATCTCGAAGGCGCCCAAATCATCGATGACCAGGCCCAGAATGCCCGCCGAACGGGTAACGATGGTGGCCAGGTCCTTGTCGCTGTAGAACTCCAGGCGCTGGACGATGCCGAAGCGGTCACGCAAGGGGTTGGTCAGCATGCCCGCTCGGGTGGTCGCGCCGACCAGGGTGAACGGCGGCAGATCGAGCTTGATCGAACGCGCGGCTGGGCCCTCACCGATCATGATGTCGAGCTGGAAGTCTTCCATTGCCGGGTACAGCACTTCTTCGACAATCGGCGAGAGCCGGTGAATTTCGTCGATGAACAGCACATCGTGCGGCTCGAGATTGGTCAGCATTGCCGCCAGATCACCGGGCCGCTCCAGAATTGGCCCTGACGTGCTCTTCACCGAAACGCCCATCTCATGGGCGATGATGTTGGCCAGGGTGGTCTTGCCCAGGCCCGGCGGGCCGAAGATCAGGGTATGGTCGAGCGACTCGTTGCGGCCACGGGCAGCCTGGATGAACAGGCCCATCTGGTCGCGCACCACCGGCTGGCCGATGTACTCATCAAGGCTCAGCGGGCGAATCGCGCGGTCCTGGACTTCTTCGCGGTCGCGTCCGGAAGCGGCGATCAGGCGGTCGGCTTCGATCACTTGCTAATCATCCCTTGCAGGCTGCGGCGGATCAGGTCTTCGCTGCTCAGGCCGGCCTTGTCCTTGATCAGCGAGATAGCCTTGCTGGCTTCCTGAGGCTTGTAGCCCAGCGACACCAGCGCACTGACCGCGTCGGCTTCGGCGGTGGACGCACCACCGACCGGCGCCGGGCCGTCGGATACCAGGGTGAACATCGACGAGGACGTCTCCCAAGCTTTGAAGCGGTCCTTGAGCTCTACCAGCAGGCGCTCGGCAGTCTTCTTGCCAACCCCGGGTACGCGCACCAGCACCGAGGCATCCTGCGCCTGCACGCAGCGCACCAACTCGTCGATTTCAAGCCCGGACATCAGCGCCAGCGCCAGCTTGGGGCCGACGCCGTTGAGACGGATCAGCTCACGGAACAGCTCGCGCTCGCGCTTTTCGCCAAAGCCGTAGAGCAGGTGGGCGTCTTCACGCACCACCAGGTGGGTATGCAGGGTAACCGGCTCGCCAACCTTGGGCAGGCGATACAGGGTGGTCATCGGCACTTCGAGCTCATAGCCCAGGCCGTTGACGTCGATAATCAGGTGCGGCGGTTGTTTTTCCGCCAGGGTGCCGCGCAAACGTCCAATCACGTTTCGATCCTTCCTTTCGAGCGCCGGCCACAGACCGGTCAACCCTATCAGCAAATGCGTCGAGTGAACGTTTCACCCGGCCAAAATGTGTATCAGCGCATGAAGCGGTTACAGACGCAAGCGTCCGCCGCGCTTGCGCGCAGTGGTCAAGCCGTGGGGGATCAGGCTGGAGCGGGTATGCGCATGACAGAGGGCGATAGCCAAGGCGTCAGAGGCGTCGATCTGCGGCTTTTGCGTCAGCTTGAGCAGGTGCATGACCATCAGCATCACCTGGTCTTTGTTGGCCGCGCCGGTGCCAGCCACCGCCTGCTTGACCTGGGTGGCGCTATATTCGGCGATCTCCAGGCCAGCTTCGGCACCGGCCACGATGGCTGCACCACGGGCCTGGCCGAGCTTGAGCGCCGAATCCGGATTGCGCGCCATGAACACCCGTTCGATGCCCATGGTAACCGGGCCGTGCTGGCGAATGATCTCGCTGACGCCACGAAAGATGATCTGCAGGCGCTCGGACAACTCGCCGGCGCCCGTACGAATACACCCCGACGCCACATATTCGCAGCCCCGGGCGGTCTGGCGGACCACGCCAAAACCGGTGATGCGCGAACCGGGGTCGATACCAAGAATCAGAGTCATAGGGCCTGCAAGTTGAAAATGAAAACACGCTTGGAGCAGTCAGGCCCTGATGGCTTGAAGCGCCGGCATCAGCCTAGCTGCTCAAGGACCTCATCGGAGATCTGCGCATTGGAATAGACGTTCTGCACGTCGTCCAGGTCTTCGAGCATGTCGATCAGCTTGAGGACTTTTTCAGCGCCATCGCGATCAAGCTCGGCACTGGTAGTCGGCTGCATCACGATTTCGGCGTCGGCGGCCTTGAACCCAGCTTCTTCCAGCGCGTTGCGCACGGCATAAAAGCTGTTGAACGAGGTGAACACTTCGAACGAGCCGTCGTCATTGCTGACCACGTCATCGGCGTCGGCCTCCATGGCCGCCTCCATCAAGGCGTCTTCGTCAACGCCAGGGGCAAAGCTGATCTGGCCCTTGCGCTCGAACAGATAAGCAACTGAACCGTCGGTGCCAAGATTGCCGCCGCATTTGGTGAAGGCATGGCGCACAGCCGCTGCGGTACGGTTGCGGTTGTCGGTCATGGTTTCGACCATGATCGCCACGCCGCCGGGGCCGTAACCCTCATAGCTGAGCTCTTCGACGTTGTCGCTTTCGTTGGTACCGGCGCCGCGGGCAACTGCCCGATCAATGATGTCGCGGCTCATGTTGGCACCAAGTGCCTTGTCCAGCGCCAATCGCAAGCGCGGGTTCGACGCTGGATCGGCGCCGCCCTGCTTGGCCGCGACCGTCAGCTCGCGGATCCACTTGGTGAAGACCTTGCCTCTCTTGGCATCCTGGCGCTCTTTGCGGTGCTTGATGTTCGCCCACTTGGAATGACCAGCCATATCGACTCCGAATCCTTGATCCACAAACAGGTTCCGCCCCGAAGGGCGGAACGCGATAAATTCGAGGGCGCGACCTCACGGGCGCGCCCGGGTCGGTGTTACTCGACCTTGGTCTGCTCACGCAGACGGATGTGCAGCTCACGCAGTGCCTTGGCATCGACCAGGCCCGGTGCCTGGGTCATGACGCAGGCAGCGCTCTGGGTTTTCGGGAAGGCGATCACTTCACGAATCGACTGGGCGCCGGTCATCAGCATTACCAAACGGTCCAGACCAAAGGCCAGGCCGCCGTGCGGCGGTGCACCGAACTTCAGCGCGTCGAGCAGGAAGCCAAACTTCTCTTCCTGTTCCGCCGCTTCGATACCGAGCAGGCGGAACACCGCCTGCTGCATCTCTTTGCGGTGAATACGGATCGAACCGCCACCCAGCTCGGTGCCGTTGAGCACCATGTCATAGGCACGCGACAGCGCCGTGGCCGGATTGGCCTCAAGCTCTTCCGGGGTGCACTTGGGTGCAGTGAACGGGTGGTGCAAGGCGCTGAAACTGCCGTCTTCGTTCTCGTCGAACATCGGGAAGTCGACAACCCACATCGGTGCCCATTCGCAGGTGAGCAGGTTGAAGTCGTTGCCGACCTTGATCCGCAGCGCACCCAGGGCTTCGCTGACCACTTTGAACTTGTCGGCACCGAAGAACACGATGTCGCCATCAACCGCACCGACGCGATCGAGGATCACGTTGAGGTTGGCCTCAGGGATGTTCTTGACGATCGGCGACTGCAGGCCTTCGACGCCCTTGGCGCGCTCGTTGACCTTGATGTAGGCCAGGCCCTTGGCACCATAGATGCCAACGAACTTGGTGTACTCGTCGATCTTGCTACGCGGCATGCTTGCGCCGCCTGGCAGGCGCAGGGCGGTGACGCGGCACTTCGGATCGTTGGCCGGGCCGGCGAAGACCTTGAAGTCGACATCTTTCAGCTGGTCGGCAACGTCGACCAGTTCCAGCGGGTTACGCAGGTCTGGCTTGTCGGAACCGTAGCGGCGCATGGCCTCTTCGAAGGTCATGTGCGGGAATTCACCGAATTCCAGATCCAGCACTTCCTTGAACAGCTTGCGGATCATGCTCTCGGTGAGGCCCATGATCTCGGACTCGTCGAGGAAGCTGGTCTCGATGTCGATCTGGGTGAATTCCGGCTGGCGGTCGGCTCGCAGGTCTTCGTCGCGGAAGCACTTGGCGATCTGGTAGTAACGGTCGAAGCCGGCCACCATCAGCAACTGCTTGAACAGCTGCGGCGATTGCGGCAGGGCGAAGAAGCTGCCGGCGTGGGTACGGCTTGGCACCAGATAGTCACGTGCACCTTCTGGGGTGGCACGGGTCAGGATCGGTGTTTCGACGTCGAGGAAGCCGTTTTCGTCGAGGAAGCGGCGGATGCTGGTGGTGATGCGCGAACGCAGACGCAGCTTCTCGGCCATTTCCGGACGACGCAAGTCGATGAAGCGATAACGCAGGCGGGTTTCTTCGCCGACGTCGGAGTATTCGTTCAACGGGAACGGCGGGGTTTCGGCTTCGTTGAGTACGGTCAGCTCGTAACCCAGTACTTCGATGCCGCCCGACGCCATGTTGGCGTTGACTGCACCTTCGGGACGCTTGCGCACTTTACCGGTGACCTGCACGACGTATTCGCTGCGCACGCGGTCGGCGGCGGCGAAGGTTTCGGCGCGATCCGGGTCGAACACGACCTGGGCCATGCCTTCGCGGTCACGGATATCGAGGAAAATCACCCCGCCGTGGTCGCGGCGACGATGGACCCAGCCGCAAAGGGTGACTTCCTGGCCGTCCAGGCTCTCGTTCAGTTGGCCGCAATATTGGCTGCGCATCATGATGGTGGTTCGCTTCTCGTGATTCGTGTATTCGATGGAGGCCTTGGCCGCCCAGAGGGCTAATACTGCAAGACCCGGACATTGCAATTCAACTCAGTCGGCCTTGTCGCCGCCTGCCAGATTCTTTTTTGCCCCGGTCTTGAAGTCGGTTTCGTACCAGCCAGTGCCACTGAGGCGAAAACCTGGAACGGACAATTGCTTCTTCAATTCCGGCGCCTGGCAGGCCGGACAATCAGTCAACGGCGCGGCGCTGATCTTCTGCAACGCCTCAAGCTGATGGTTGCAGGCTGCACATTGATAGTCGTAAAGGGGCACGGGGATCTCTCGCAAACCATAACGCTGGCTGCCGGGGCAGCAAAAACCGGCATTATATATGGTTAGAGAGGTCAGTGCAGCCCGCCCGGCACTCAACGCGCGCTTGGCGGATCGCGTAGCCAGGCAACGCAGATCACCCGGACCAGGCCGCTGAAGTTGCGCACCCCGCCGTGGCGCAGGTGAACTTCGCGGTCAATGTAGGACAACACCGCACTGACCGAGCACTGATTGACCTCGGCAATACGCTGCAATATCTGCCAATACACATCCTCCAGGCGCAGGCAGGTGGCAAAGCCATTAAGCCTGACCGACCGCGACACTGGCTGCACCTGCAGCATGTCGAAGTCCGCTGCGAAGGGATCGACACAGGCCTTGCCTGGCCAATGTCCCTGACACACATTGCGTTTGCTGCTCCGCACCCTGATGTCCACTGCTGCCACTCCATCGCCAAGGGGATCCATTCATGTGCTGGAGACATGAATCATGGCGTGTAATGAAGCGCCGCGAGGCGGGGCATGAGCAGCGGCAAAATTTTCCGCCTGCGCGTGCAGTTCACCACCGCCCTGCGCTTCACGGCGCAGGGCGGCTTGGACAGTTTATTTACCTTCGAGCAACGAGCGCAGCATCCACGCGGTCTTCTCGTGCACCTGCATACGCTGGGTCAGCAGATCCGCCGTTGGCTCGTCACTGACCTTGTCGACCACCGGGAAAATACTGCGTGCGGTACGCGTGACCGCCTCCTGCCCCTCGACCAACTGGCGGATCATCTCATCAGCAGGCGGCACACCCTCCTCTTCCTGGATCGATGAGTGGCGGGCATAGAACGCGTAGGAACCAGGCGCCGGGAAGCCCAGCGCGCGGATCCGCTCGGCGATCGAGTCAACTGCCAGGGCCAGCTCGTTGTACTGCTCTTCGAACATCAGGTGCAGGGTACGGAACGCCGGACCGGTAACGTTCCAATGAAAGTTATGGGTTTTCAGATACAACACATAGGTATCCGACAACAAACGGGACAGCCCATCGACGATGGACTTGCGATCTTCTTCACTGATACCGATATCGATTGCCATGAAGCTCCCCTTTTTCATATGGCTTGGGTAGTCAAGCGGATGAAGGCGCACTGTAACAAGACTTGCCTGCGCCTGCATGTGACGCAGGGCAATCGATCACCCCCATCATCCGCCCGGTTTGAGCTCACCGGGCCTTTGCTGTTAAATAGGCAGGGTGCCATCCGTGCGGATTGTTAATGCCGGATGCATAGGCAGGCCAGCTGCGTGACCGCGCTTTCTCTCTCATGCGCACCGTGCTGCCCGCTCTTCCTGTGATTGACCTTATAAACGTGAGCCAACCCAAATGTTCAAGATCGTCCATCTGGTGACGGGCGTAGCAGCCTTGCTGCTGTCGCTCATACCAAGCCTTCGCACCGAGGCTATTCCCTTCCTGCAGCAACCGGAGGCCGTGTACCTGGCCTTGCTCGGCCTGCTCAACCTACTGCTGGCGCCAGTCGTGCCGCTTTATTACCGCGGCGCGCGCCTGCAACTGCAATACCTGGCCAGCGCTTTGCTGGTGCTGGCGGTTGCCCTGCAAACAGTAACCGTGCTGGTCCGGCCTGAGCTGGGCAACCTGCCTGCACTGCTGTGCGCTGCTCTGGCAGTTCTGGCACACCTGGTTGCCGGTTTCAGCCGCAGCAGCGGCCGCTCGCGCAATGCTGGCGGCGCTGCCCAGGAAGGCAGCAAGCGCGATACCGGCACCGTCAAGTGGTTCAACACCTCGAAAGGCTTCGGCTTTATCTCGCGCGACTCCGGCGACGATATCTTCGTGCACTTTCGCGCCATCCGTGGCGACGGCCACCGCGTACTGGTCGAAGGCCAACGCGTGGAGTTCTCGGTCATGCACCGCGACAAGGGCCTGCAGGCCGAAGACGTGATCGCGGTCTCGCGCCGCTGACAGCAAAGGCCTTGCGGGCGCTATGCACCCGCAAGGTACCCATCCTCAGTAATGAGGCGGCGGCGCTTCTTCACCTTCGCTGCCGTACTGCCCGACCATCTCCTCGTAACGCTTGATCAGCTCGGCCATCTGCAGTTGCAGACGATTGATCACCCGCCCCTGCTCGACCACCACATCATTGAGCTCCTGCAGCGCGTCATCCTGAAACGCCTGACGGGTTTCCAGGTCGATGATTTGCGATTCCAGAGACATCAGCTCACGCCTCCTTGAAGTCATTGTTGTTCAACGCCGAGCGCAGGCGCTGGCGAAGCTGTGCGAGTTGCTCCTCGCTGTACTCGGCAGCCGCCACCTTGCCCCACACTGGCGCAGGCCAGGCAGCATCGTTGCGGTGGCGCACGATCACGTGCATGTGCAGTTGGCTGACCACGTTGCCCAAGGTCGCCACGTTCATCTTGTCGGCAGCAAATTCCTGTTTGAGCGAATTGGCCAGGCAGGTGGTTTCTTGCCACAGCTGCTGCTGGTCGGCTGCCGTGAGGTCAAAGAGCTCACTGACGTCGGCTTGCCGCGGCACCAGAATGAACCACGGATAATTGGCGTCTTTGCTCAACAGCAGCCGACACAGCGGGAAATCTCCCAGCACCAGGCAATCCTGCTGCAAACGCGGATCCAGGACGAACACGGCAAATCTCCTTCAATCAGATCGCCTGCGCAACGCAGGCATGGTGCGCGGAGGATACCCTGCCTGGCCGCAACAGGCATGAAATCGGGCGCTCCAGCTACACTTTAGCTGGCTTGCACAGCTGCCCTGCACCGCCGCGGTAACAAAGCGCTACTTTTCGCACCAAAATAGAGCCGTCCGTCACAGTGCTGACGGCGGTTCCCAGTAAAACTACTCAAGATGAACAATCGGCGGTAACACATTGGTTTAGTTAGCAACCTTACAGTTGCATCGACCGTTGAATATTGGCACACCATCAGACAGACCGAACCCTTTATTTTCGGAGGTTTGCCAGCAAGTGATCAGGCAGATGTGAAAAATTCATCAACTCAATGTGAAAATGAGCACGCTTGTTGCATTCCCTCAACGCCAAGTCGGCACGACACCTGCAGTGAGCAGGAGCTGCCGACAGACCACGGCGCCGAAGCACTATCAAGGGGTACCGCCCTGTGTTGACGGATGAGGGAGCAGAACGCTGGGATATATGTCCGCTGTTCGGCGGGTAATTTGCGACATTGAATTAGTTATAAGCGACACGCCATAAAGTTTGTGAAAAGTTGCTTTATGCATATCGCCAAATAAAGAGTCAGCGTGATATACCTTCGCGCCGACACAACAAGAAAGAGCTGCCCCATATAATTAAAACCCCGGGCGCAGCGGTACTCTTCCTAAAAACCAAAGGAGCAAATCACGATGCGCGTGATGAAGTGGAGCATGATCGCCCTGGCCGTTGCGGCAGGCACCTCGCAAATGGCCATCGCCTCTTCGCAGGATGATTCCAAAGGCTTTATTGAAGACAGCCAGCTGTCAGTCAAGTTGCGCAACCTGTACTTCAGCCGTGACTATCGTAACCAGGAGTCGGCCGCTAACCGCGCAGCCGGCCTGCGTCATGATCAGCGTGAATGGGGCCAAGGCTTCATCGGTACCTTTGAATCGGGCTTCACCCAAGGCACCGTTGGTGTAGGTGTCGACGCCATCGGCATGCTCGGCCTCAAGCTGGACAGCGGTCGTGGCTTCTCCGGCACGGGCCTGTTCCCTACCGGTTCAGATGGCCGTTCCCAGGACGACTACTCCAAGGGTGGCGCGGCGGTCAAGTTCCGCATTTCCGACACCGTACTCAAGGCTGGCGACCAATTCGTATCGCTGCCTGTATTCGCCACCGACGACAGCCGCTTGCTGCCTGAGATGGCCCAAGGCACATTGATCACCAGTAGCGAAATCAAAGGCCTCACCCTGAATGCGGGTCGCTTCACCAGCCTGACCGGTCAGGAACAGACCAACCGTGACAACTTCCGCCTGAAAAAAGCCGACGTTGCCGGCGGCACGTATGCCTTCACAGACAGCCTCAGCACCAGCCTTTACTACTCCAAGGTTGAAGACTACTGGCGCAAATACTACGCCAACGTCAACTGGGCTCTGCCGATCTCTGACACTCAAGGCCTGGTGTTCGACTTCAACGTGTATGACACCAAGAGCAGTGGCAGCGGCGAAGCCCGAGCCTATGATGGCGACAAGATCGACAGCCGCGCATTCAGCTTGTCCGGCGCCTATAGCATTGGCGCGCACACTTTCACCGTCGCGTATCAGAAGATGACCGGCGACGGCGGCTATCAGTATGGCGTCGACGGTAATGGCACCATTTTCCTGGCAAACTCCATTGCCCGCTCCGACTTCAACGCTGAAGGCGAGAAGTCTTGGCAAGCACGTTATGACCTGAACTTTGCCGAGTTCGGTATTCCTGGCCTGACCTTCATGACTCGCTACGTACGCGGTACGGATGCGAAAGTGGAAGGCACCAACAACGGAACCGAGTGGGAACGTGACATCGACGTCAAATACGTGCTGCAGGAGGGCCCCGCCAAGGACCTGAGCTTCCGTGTTCGTCAGGCAACCTATCGTTCGTCCGACGCTGTTTACTCCAACTCTCTGGACGAACTGCGTCTGATCGTCGAGTACCCGCTGAGCATCCTGTAAGCCTGGCTTGCAGTGCCCCGCACTTGAAAAGCCCGGCGACCACGCCGGGCTTTTTCTTGGCTGACAACTGGCCTGCGCTGCGGCATCCTGTACGCTTTCGTTTCGCCCCCGTAGAATGCGGGGTCATTTCAACGTCTTAGGCAATCGACACGGCCCCCCATGCGCACCAGTCAATATTTGCTCGCCACCCAAAAAGAAACCCCTGCCGATGCAGTGGTCATCAGCCATCAGCTCATGCTGCGCGCCGGCATGATCCGCAAGCTGGCCTCCGGCCTGTACACCTGGCTGCCGATGGGCCTGCGGGTAATGCGCAAGGTCGAAGCCGTGGTCCGCGAAGAAATGAACGCCGCCGGCGCGCTTGAAGTGCTGATGCCGAGCATCCAGCCAGCCGAGCTGTGGCAGGAATCTGGCCGCTGGGAACAGTACGGCCCAGAGCTGCTGCGCCTGAAAGACCGGCACAACCGCGACTTCTGTGTTGGCCCGACTCACGAAGAAGTGATCACCGACATGGTCCGCAACGAGCTGTCCAGCTATAAACAGCTGCCGCTCAACCTGTACCAGATCCAGACCAAATTCCGCGATGAGATCCGCCCACGCTTCGGTTTGATGCGCGGCCGCGAGTTCATCATGAAGGACGCCTACTCGTTCCATGCCGACCAGGCTTCCCTGCAGGAAACCTACGACCGCATGCATCAGGCGTACAGCAACATCTTTACCCGCCTGGGCTTGAACTTCCGCCCAGTGCAAGCTGATACCGGCTCGATCGGTGGTAACTACTCGCACGAATTCCACGTCCTGGCCGCTACCGGTGAAGACGACGTGATCTTCAGCGACAGCTCCGACTACGCCGCCAACATCGAAAAAGCCGAAGCCATCCCACGCGAAAGCGTGCGCCCGGCGCCAACCGAAGAGCTGCGCCTGGTCGATACTCCGCACGCCAAGACCATCGCCCAACTGGTCGAAAACCATGGCCTGCCAATCGAGAAGACGGTCAAGACCCTGATCGTGCGTGGCGCTGAAGAAGGCAAGCTGATTGCCCTGATCGTGCGCGGCGATCACGAACTCAACGAAATCAAGGCCGCCAAGCTCCCGCAGGTTGCCGAACCGCTGGTCATGGCCAGCGACGCCGAGCTGCGTGACGCCATTGGCGCCGGTGCAGGCTCGCTGGGCCCGCTGAACCTGCCGCTGGAAATCATCATCGACCGCTCGGTGGCCCTGATGAGCGACTTCGGCATCGGCGCCAACATCGACGACAAGCACTACTTCGGCGTCAACTGGGAGCGTGACCTGCCAGTGCCTGAAGTAGCCGACCTGCGCAACGTGGTTGCCGGTGACCCAAGCCCAGACGGCCAGGGCACCCTGGTGATCAAGCGCGGCATCGAAGTCGGGCATATCTTCCAGCTCGGCACCAAGTACAGCGAGGCGCTCAAGTGCCAGGTACTCGGCGAGAACGGCAAGCCAGTAGTACTGTCGATGGGTTGCTACGGCATCGGCGTTTCGCGCGTGGTTGCTGCTGCCATCGAGCAGAGCTACGACGACAAAGGGATCATCTGGAACGATGCCCTGGCGCCGTTCCAGATCGCTCTGGTACCGCTGCGCTACGAAACCGAGGTGGTGCGTGAGGCGACCGACAAGCTGTACGCCGAACTGACCGCTGCAGGCTTCGAAGTGCTGCTCGATGACCGTGACAAGAAGACCAGCCCAGGCAACAAGTTTGCCGATATGGAACTGATCGGCATCCCGCACCGGATCGTGGTCAGTGACCGCGGTCTGGCCGATGGCAATCTGGAATACAAGCACCGCACCGAGCAGGACGCCCAGGCGCTGCCGGTCAATGAAGTGCTGACCTTCCTGCAAGCCCGCATCCGTCGCTGATAGCTCAATGCGCGAGTGAACATGTACAAGCGAAGTACCTTTACCCTGGGGGGCGCCGCACTCTGCGGCGCCCTGTTCGTCAGCGGCTGCGCCAATCAGATGTCCCAGCGCAGCGAGCATGAAGAACGCGTCGAGCGCAAGTTGCTCGAGCACAGTCTGCAGATCGACGTTGGCGAGCCCAAGGTAATGGAGCTTCCGCAACGGCGCGTGCGCGTTCACGAGCAGCAGCGCTTCGAAGTCACCGAGTTCGAAGTGACCCGCCGCTACGACCGCTACACCCCTTACCAGCCCTGGCGGGAGATCTACGAGATCCCGCTGGGCGCGGTCGCAGTGGTGGCCGGAGTCGGTGCCAATGTGGTCAATGTGTTCGCCTTGGGCAACCTGCCGCAGAGCGTCACTCATGACTGGCTGAGCTATGGCGTTGCCGGGCTCAATCCATTCATGAACGTGCAATCCAACGGCCGTGCCCAGCAGAACCTGGCGGGCATCAGCGAGGTGGAGAAAGCCAAGCGGGAAGAATCCACCAACCTGCCCTGGAGCGAGCGCCTGGTCGAGGTCAAGGCTGGCAAGCTCAACCATGAGCTGACCACCGACCGTAACGGTGTGCTGCGGCTGAACCTGCTGGATGCGCCGTTTTCCGAGCAGAATCTCGGCCGCGTAGGCACCCTGCACCTGCAGGTGGTCGACGAGGACAACGGCATTCGCGGCGACGCCAGCCTGCTGGTCAGCGGCACGCTGCGCAACAAACTGGTCGAAGCACGGCACCTGATCTTCGATGACCTTGAAGACGACGATGTCAGCCAGTGGGTTCACCGGGTCAAGCGGCTGTCCGAGCTTGGCCTGGAAGAAGAAGCCAGTGAGCTTGAGCAGAGCCTGATTGAACTGACCCGCAATGATCCTGAATTGCAGCAGGAATTCTTGCAGGCACTGACCAAACAGACCGGGCGACTGGTAGCAGATCCAGGCGGACAATAATCGCCTTCGTCACAGGGCCGCCTGGCGGCCTTGCTGACGCACCCTCAAGATTGCGCAAACAACTCCAGCTGCTCATGCGCCCCGCGCAGATCGCGCAAGCGCACCCCTACTCCAAGCAACCGCACCGGCTTGCCACCTCGGGCAAACGCCTGGCTCAGCAACTGTCGGTAACTCTCCAGATCGCGCCCGGCACCCGCCTGCTCCATGGTCGTCTGCGTGAAGTCGTGGAACTTGACCTTGACGAATGGCTTGTCGGCTTTATAGCTGCTGTCAATCCGCGCGACCCGCTCATTAAGGCTATCGAGCAACTCAGGCAATTTGGCCAGGCAGCTGTTCAGATCAGGCAGATCGGTATCGTAGGTGTTTTCGACACTGACCGACTGACGCCGGCTGTCATTCTGCACAGCGCGCTCATCCACACCACGGGCCAACCCCCACAAACGCTCACCAAAACTGCCGAACTCGCGCACCAGCGCCAGCTTTGACCATTCGCGCATGTCCATGCAGGTATCGATACCCAGCCGGGTCAGTTTGTCGGCAGTGACCTTGCCCACACCATGCAGGCGAGCCACCGGCAGCGCGGCAACAAACGCCTCCACCTCGCCGGGGGTAATCACGAACAGTCCGTTGGGCTTGCGCCAGTCGCTGGCAATCTTGGCCAGGAACTTGTTTGGCGCAACCCCTGCTGAAACCGTGATGTGCAAGGACTTGGCGACGCGCTGGCGGATATCCTCAGCAATCCGCGTGGCGCTGCCGCCGTACCAGGAGCTGTCGCTGACATCCAGATAGGCTTCATCCAGCGACAGCGGCTCGATCAGCTCGGTGTAGTCACGAAAGATCGCCTGGATCTCGCGTGAGGCTTCGCGGTAGGCCTCGAAACGCGGCTTGACGATCAACAGGTCAGGGCAGAGTTTAAGCGCGTGGCGCGAGGACATTGCCGAGCGTACCCCATAGGCGCGCGCTTCATAGTTGCAGGTGGCAATCACCCCGCGCCGCTCCGCCGAGCCACCCACCGCCATCGGCCGGCCAGCCAGGCTCGGGTCGTCACGCATTTCGATCGCAGCGTAGAAGCAGTCGCAGTCGACATGGATGATCTTGCGCAAAGACATGGATGACCGTCAGTACTGTAAATTCATACAGATATTACCGTAACCGCCACGCGCTGGCACCGTGCGCACTCTGCTATTCGACAATTGGCCTGGAATGCCCGCCGTTGCTGAGCCCGGCGCTTAATTGAGACGCTAACAGATTGAACAGAAAAGGATTTCCCTGAGAAATAGCTTGACTGCGCAGCGCCAGGGCGTAGAATCCACTCCACAGACGCGGGATGGAGCAGTCTGGTAGCTCGTCGGGCTCATAACCCGAAGGTCGTCGGTTCAAATCCGGCTCCCGCAACCAAATATAGAAGAGGCCACTGTGCAAACAGTGGCCTTTTTCTTTGCTTCAAATAAAGCTGTCCTAGAATAATTTGTTCTAAATCAAAGGGTAAGCTTGACATCAGCGCGAATCAGGGTATAGTCCACCCCACAGACGCGGGATGGAGCAGTCTGGTAGCTCGTCGGGCTCATAACCCGAAGGTCGTCGGTTCAAATCCGGCTCCCGCAACCAAACAGAGAAAATGGCCACTGTGAAAACAGCGGCCATTTTTTTCGTCTGCACGTTGTGCTTTTAAGTTATTTACGCTGCATCAGCGTGGAAGACTTGACCTAGTGCCAGTAATGCGTAGAATGCGCCCCACTGACGCGGGATGGAGCAGTCTGGTAGCTCGTCGGGCTCATAACCCGAAGGTCGTCGGTTCAAATCCGGCTCCCGCAACCAAATCGTCAGAACAAACCCCGCACTGTTTTAAACAGCGCGGGGTTTGTTGTTTCTGGGGTTCTGAAAATCCCCGATCAGCCTGCCCTCGCCTTTTGCCACACCCTGGCCAGTCCTAATGGATGAACTATCTTTAACCCCGTCGGACCGCTGCAAGCGCCTCCGGCAGGAGTAATATCTGGATACGTTTTCCTAAGGGACTTCCACTTGGCCGCACCTTTCTCTCACCTCGCGCTGTCGGCCCGAGGTAACTCATGACCGCCCATACCCCTGATCCCCAGACGCCACTCACCGCGGCGCTGCCGGTGGCTGCCCAACGCCTGCCCTGGCTCGAGCGGCTGAGCCGGTATCGGCAACCGATCGTTCTGGTACTGACCCTGCTGTTGTTCGGCATGGCCTTGATTGCCTGCCGTCACCTGCTCAGTGAGCTGGATATCTATGCGCTGCACGACGCCATTCTCAGCGTGCCGAAGCAGGCCATGCTCGGTGCACTGCTAGCGACCGTGGTCGGCTTCGTAATCCTGCTTGGTTATGAATGGTCTGCCAGCCGCTACGCCGCAGTTAAGCTGCCAGCCGCAACCCTGGTGCTGGGCGGTTTCAGTGCGTTCGCCATTGGCAATGCAATTGGCCTGTCGATACTGTCGGGTGGCTCGGTGCGTTATCGGCTGTATGCCCGCCATGGTCTGGGTGCCGGTGAAGTGGCGCGGATGACGGTATTCGCCAGCCTGTCGCTGGGCTGCGCCCTGCCCCCTTTGGCAGCACTGGCAACGCTGAGCAACTTGCCTGCGGCAGCAATCGCCTTACGCATGCCGGCCGGTGTATTGGCGGCCATCGCCATTGCGGTACTGATGCTGAGTGCACTGCTGGTCGCCGGCCTCTATCGGCGCCGGTTGGCCGAGCAGCCGCTGGCTGACAGCCTGCTGGTCAAGCTCGGTCGGCGCACGCTGCGCCTGCCCGGCGCGCGCCTGGCCGGCCTGCAACTGCTGATCACCGCACTTGATGTTGCGGCTGCCGCCACAGTTTTGTATCTGCTGCTGCCTGAGGCGCCGCCGTTTGGCGCGTTTGTGCTGGTGTACCTGCTGGCACTGGCAGCGGGCGTGCTCAGCCATGTGCCGGGTGGCGTTGGTGTGTTTGAAGCGATCCTGCTGGCCGCTTTTGCCGATCAGCTTGGCGCGGCGCCACTGGCAGCAGCGTTGTTGCTGTACCGTTTGATCTACGTGGTGTTGCCGCTGCTGCTGGCCTGCGTTCTGCTGCTGGCCAACGAAGCCCGCCGCTTGCTGTTCGCCCAGCAGGCACTGAAGGCCGCTTCCGGGCTGGCTGCACCAGTGCTGGCGATTCTGGTGTTTCTGTCCGGCGTGGTGCTGCTGTTTTCCGGCGCCACACCGGAGATCGACACGCGCCTCGAACACATGGGCTTTCTGGTACCGCACCGGCTGATCGACGCCTCGCACTTCGGCGCCAGCCTGATCGGCGTGCTTTGCCTGTTGCTGGCCCAGGGCCTGCGCCGACGTCTGTCCGCTGCCTGGTTACTGACCACGGTGTTGCTGTTGGTGGGCGCGCTGCTGTCGCTGCTGAAAGGCTTCGACTGGGAAGAAGCCTGCGTGCTGACGTTCACCGCAGTCCTGCTGGCGGTGTTCCGACGCTCGTTCTACCGGCCGAGCCGCCTGCTCGAGCTGCCGTTTTCGCCGGTGTATCTGGTCGCCAGTGCTTGCGTTATCGGCGCATCGGTCTGGCTGCTGCTGTTCGCCTATCAGGACGTGCCCTATAGCCATCAGCTGTGGTGGCAGTTCACCCTCGATGCCGACGCCCCACGCGGCCTGCGCGCAGCCATGGGCAGCGCGGTGCTGCTGGTGTTCGTCGCCCTGACCTGGTTGTTGCGCACGGCGCGGCCGGTGATCCATCTGCCGACCGCCGATGAGCTGGAACGGGCCCGGCAGATCCTGCTGGCGTCCGATCAACCAGACGGCGGCCTGGCCCTGACCGGCGACAAGGCGCTGCTGTTCCACCCCAACGACAACGCCTTCATCATGTATGCCCGCCGTGGCCGTAGCCTGGTCGCACTGTACGACCCGATTGGCCCTGCTCAGGAGCGCGCCGAGATGATCTGGCAGTTCCGTGACCTGTGCGACGTGCACCATGCCCGCCCGGTGTTCTACCAGGTACGCGCCGAGAACCTGCCTTTCTACATGGACATCGGCCTGACCGCGCTCAAGCTTGGCGAAGAAGCGCGGGTTGATCTGCGCCGCTTCGATCTGGAAGCCAAAGGCAAGGAGATGAAAGACCTGCGCTACACCTGGAACCGCGGTGGCCGCGACGGCCTGAGCCTGGAAGTACACGAACCTGGCCAAGCACCACTGGACGAGCTCAAGGAAATCTCGGACGCCTGGCTCAGCGGCAAGAACGTGCGCGAGAAAGGTTTTTCGCTGGGCCGTTTCAGCCCGGAATACCTACAGCACTTCCGCATCGCCCTGATCCGCTTCCAAGGTCGCCCGGTGGCGTTCGCCAACCTGCTCGAGACACACAGCCTGGAGCTGGCCAGCCTCGACTTGATGCGCGCGCACCCTGAGGCGCCGAAGCTGACCATGGAGTTCATGATGATCGGCTTGATCCTGCACTACAAAAACCATGGCTACGGGCGTTTCAGCCTGGGCATGGTCCCGCTCTCCGGCCTGCAGCCGCGACGTGGCGCACCGCTGACCCAGCGCCTGGGTTCGCTGGTGTTCCAGCGCGGCGAGCAGCTGTACAACTTCCAGGGTCTGCGCCGTTTCAAGGACAAGTTCCAGCCAGACTGGGAACCTCGTTACATGGCCGTGCCAGCCGGGCTGGACCCGCTGGTGGCATTGGCTGACACTGCCGCCCTGATCGCTGGCGGCCTGACTGGATTGGTGAAACGCTGATGATTCGACGCTATTGGCACTACCTGTTGATCGCTTTGTTGCTTGCCCTGGCGGGTGCCGCCGTGTGGTTCTGGTTGTGGACCCGGCCGGCGCCGGAGGCTCAGATCGAGCACCTGACCCTGACCGATGGCAGCAGCCTGGTTCTAGCCACACCTGCAGTCACCGCCAAAACCCGCGTGGCGATTGGCGTGCCTGAAGATCAGGTGCTCAGCGACAAGCAACTGCTCGACCTGAGCCAGGCCGGCGAAGCGCAGCTGGTGCAGGTGACCCTGCCACCTGTCGATTGCGCCAAGCAGCAACAGGCGCTGGATCAGGCCATCAGCCATCTGGGCGGCGCACCGACCGTGGTTGCCGGCATCGGCCCTGGCGCAGCGCAAGCCTGGCGCTGGCTGTCCAGCCAGACCGATGACAAGGCCCGCGCCATCTCGGTCGACTTCAAGCTTGAGCAACCCGGCTGCCCGGCACTACCGACAAGCGCTGCCCATGGCCACTGGAATGTCGCCTGGAACGACAACCCGGATGACGCCAGCGCCGCCTTCGTCCGTGATCAAAGCAACGCCGAAACCAGCATCAGCGACTACGACATCCATCTGCCGCAGGTGCTCAAGGGTCAGCTGACCCAGGTTCTGGTCGGCCACGACGGCAACGCGCTGAGCATCCCGGTGGTGGAAGTGCCTGCCGGGCAAACCACTGATACCGTGACCCTGTTCCTTTCCGGAGATGGTGGCTGGCGCGACCTTGACCGCGATGTAGCAGGCGAAATGGCCAAACTCGGCTATCCGGTGGTCGGCATCGACACGCTGCGCTATTACTGGCAGCACAAGACCCCGGAACAGAGCGCCATCGACTTGTCCGAACTGATGCAGCACTACCGGCAAAAGTGGGGCACCAAGCGCTTTGTCCTGACCGGCTATTCGTTCGGCGCCGACGTACTGCCGGCGATCTACAACCGCCTGCCAGAAGAAGATCAGCAGCGCGTGGATGCGGTGATCCTGCTGGCGTTTGCCCGCAGCGGCAGTTTCGAGATCGAAGTCGAAGGCTGGCTTGGCAAGGAAGGCCAGGAAGCACCGACCGGCCCGGAAATGGCCCGTATGCCTGCGGCCAAGGTTGTATGCATCTATGGTGTCGAAGAGGCCGACGAGAGCGGCTGCACCGAGCACACTGCAGTTGGCGAGCGCCTGAAACTGCCGGGTGGCCACCACTTCGATGAGAACTACCCGGCACTGGCCAAGCGCCTGATTGGCGAGATCGAGACGCGCCAGGGCAAAACCAACGTAGCTGAACAGAACTGAGTAGTAATCGGGGCCGCATTGCGGCCCCGGTTACTTCAGATCTCGACCTGAGTGCCCAGTTCGATCACCCGGTTCAACGGCAGGTTGAAGAAGCGCAGGTTGCCGTTGGCGTTCTTCAGCAAGAATGCGAACAACGCCCCGCGCCAGCGCGCCATGCCTTCCAGACGTGAGGCGATAACCGTCTCGCGACTCAGGAAGTAAGTCGTGCGCATCGGGCTAAAGTCGAGCTCGTCCAGATGGCACAAGCGTAGTGCCTGCGGCACGTCCGGCTCGTCCATGAAGCCAAAGTGCAGGAGCACTCGGAAGAACCCATCGCCATAGGCTTCGACCTCGAAGCGCTCTTGCTCCGGCACCCGCGGCCGGTCTTCGCTGACTACCGTCAACAACACCACCTGACGATGCAGAACCTGGTTATGCAGCATGTTGTGCAACAGCGCATGAGGCACGGCGTCTGGCCGCGCGGTCAAAAACACCGCAGTGCCCTCGACCCGATGCGGCGGCTGCACGCGGATGCTGCTGATGAAGATCGGCAGCGGCAGCGCGGCTTCGTCAATGCGCTCCACGAGGATCTGCTTGCCGCGCTTCCAGGTCGTCATCAACAACAGCAAGGCAATCGCTGCCAATACCGGGAAGGCGCCGCCCTGCACTACCTTGGGCAGGTTGGCGGCAAAGAACAGCCCATCGACCAACAGGAAGCCGATCAGGATCGGCACTGCCAGAAGTGGCGGCCATTTCCACAACAGCAGCATCACCGTCGCCACCAGCAGTGTGGTCATCAGCATGGTACCGGTCACCGCTACGCCGTAGGCCGCAGCCAACGCGCCGGATGATTCAAAGCCGATCACCAGCAGCACAACGCCGATCATCAACGCCCAGTTCACCGCACCAATGTAGATCTGCCCCTGCTCGTCGCTGGAGGTGTGCTGGATCTGCATGCGCGGGATGTAACCGAGCTGAATCGCCTGGCGCGTCAACGAGAAGGCTCCAGAAATCACGGCTTGGGAAGCGATCACCGTGGCCAGGGTGGACAAGCCGACCAACGGCAACAGCGCCCAGCTCGGAGCCAGCAGGTAGAACGGATTGCGCGCCGCTTCCGGGTCCTGCAGCAGCAATGCGCCCTGCCCGAAGTAGTTCAGCACCAGGGCCGGCAGCACCAGGATGAACCAGGCGCGGGCAATCGGTTTGCGGCCAAAGTGGCCCATGTCGGCATACAGCGCCTCCGCGCCAGTCAGCGCCAGCACCACCGCGCCGAGAATGGCCACCCCCATGCCCGGATGCACCACGAAGAAGTTGACCGCCCAGGCCGGGTTCAGCGCCTTGATCACCTCCGGGCTCTGCACGATGCCATGCAGGCCGAGCAGCGCCAGCACCGCGAACCAGAGCACCATCACCGGCCCGAACAGGATGCCGATCTTGGCCGTACCGTGCTTTTGCACCAGAAACAGCGCCACCAGCACCACCACGGCAATCGGTACCACCCAGTGGTCAATGCCGTCGAACGCCAGCCCCATGCCCTCGACCGCCGACAATACCGATACAGCCGGGGTAATCAGGCTGTCGCCATAGAACAAAGAGGCACCGACCAGGCCGCAGCCGATCATGACGATGCGCAGTTTCGGATAAGGCGCTGAGGCCCGCGTGGCCAACGCGGTGAGGGCCATGATGCCGCCCTCGCCCTGGTTGTCGGCACGCAGAATGAACGTCACATACTTGAATGACACCACCCAGATCAGCGACCAGAAGATCAACGACAGGATGCCGAGCACACCATCATGGTTGACCGGCACCCCGTAGCCGCCGGAAAACACTTCCTTGAGCGTATAAAGCGGGCTGGTGCCGATATCGCCATAGACCACCCCAACAGCTGCCACCAGCAGGCCAATCGGGCGCGCGACCCCTTGCCCCGCTTGGGCGTGACTGCTTGCCTGAACCATCGACCACTCCCGCAGACGGCCACATCGGACCGATAGAATTCGAACCCGCAGCCAGATCCAACATGGACCTCGCTGCAATGGCGCGAAGCATAGCGCAGCGTTCGTCGTATTTCTGCTGGTCAAGCGACCTTGTGCTCGCTAGAATTGCGCACTTTTTGATCAGAGGCGCCGCTAGCGCCCGTCACGATTGCTGCGCCACCGGCGCTGCAGCCGCATTCAATACCGAGGTTAGCTATGTCCACCACCCCTGCTTCTACCGTGCCCAAGGTAGGATTCGTTTCGCTCGGCTGCCCCAAGGCTCTGGTCGACTCTGAACGCATCCTCACCCAGCTGCGCATGGAAGGCTATGAAGTCGTGCCGACCTACGAGGACGCCGACGTCGTGGTGGTCAACACCTGCGGCTTCATCGACAGCGCCAAGGCCGAGTCGCTGGAAGTGATCGGCGAAGCGATCAAAGCCAATGGCAAGGTCATCGTCACCGGCTGCATGGGCGTCGCCGAGGGCAACATTCGTGACGTGCACCCAAGCGTGCTGTCGGTTACCGGTCCGCAGCAGTACGAGCAGGTGGTCAACGCCGTGCACGAAGTGGTGCCGCCGCGCCAGGACCACAATCCGCTGATCGACCTGGTGCCACCGCAAGGCGTCAAGCTGACCCCGCGTCATTACGCTTACCTGAAGATCTCCGAAGGCTGTAACCACAGCTGCAGCTTCTGCATCATCCCGTCGATGCGCGGCAAGCTGGTCAGCCGCCCGGTAGGTGACGTGCTGAGCGAGGCCGAGCGCCTGGTCAAGGCCGGGGTCAAGGAGCTGCTGGTGATCTCCCAGGACACCAGCGCCTACGGCGTCGACGTCAAGTACAAGACCGATTTCTGGAACGGCCGCCCGGTCAAGACCCGTATGCTCGAGCTGTGCGAAGCGCTGAGCAGCCTGGGCGTCTGGGTGCGTCTGCACTACGTGTATCCATACCCGAACGTCGACGACGTGATTCCGCTGATGGCCGCTGGCAAGCTCCTGCCGTACCTGGACATCCCGTTCCAGCACGCCAGCCCGAAAGTGCTCAAGTCGATGAAGCGCCCGGCGTTCGAAGACCGCACCCTGGCGCGGATCAAGAACTGGCGCGAGCAGTGCCCTGAGCTGGTGATCCGCTCAACGTTCATTGTCGGCTTCCCGGGCGAGACCGAAGAAGACTTCCAGTACCTGCTCGACTGGCTGACCGAAGCCCAGCTCGACCGCGTCGGCTGCTTCCAGTACTCGCCGGTCGAAGGCGCGCCGGCCAACGATCTGGGCCTGGATGAAGTGCCGGACGACATCAAACAGGACCGCTGGGACCGTTTCATGGCCCATCAGCAAGCCATCAGCGCCGCCCGTCTGCAACTGCGCATCGGTCGTGAGATCGAAGTGCTGATCGACGAAGTCGAAGAACAAGGCTCGGTTGGCCGCAGCTTCTTCGATGCCCCAGAGATCGACGGTAGCGTGTTCATCGATGGCGACCATGGCTTCAAGCCGGGCGACAAGGTCCGTTGCCGGATCGTGGATGCCGACGAATACGACATGTGGGCCGAGCCGGTCTGACGATTGCTTGGGGCCGTATTGCGGCCCCAACCAGCAAAGCCTGCACTAAGCATCTATGGTTCTGCAATCAGCACCAGAGACTGCCGCGATGCCAGCCCTGTTCACCCTGCAAACCCCTCGCGCCAGCGACTACCCGGAACTGATCCGCGTCTGGGAAGCTTCGGTCCGCGCCACCCACGACTTTCTCCCGGATGCCTACATCCTGCTGCTGCGCGATCACATCCTGGCCAAGTACCTCGATGCGGTCATGCTGATCTGCTGCAAGGACGTGCGTCAGCGCATTCTCGGCTTCGCCGGGGTCGCCAATGGTCAGGTCGCCATGCTCTTCGTCGGCCCCGAGCACCGCGGCAAAGGTGTCGGCAAGCGCCTGCTGCGCCACGCCATCAGCGAACTGAACGCCGACCATCTGGACGTCAACGAGCAAAACCCGCAGGCGCTGGGCTTCTACCTGCACGAGGGCTTTGCAATCATCGGACGCTCGGAGCAGGACGGCCTCGGTCAGCCGTATCCCTTGCTGCACCTTCGTCTGCGCGACCGCAGTGGCGACCACGGTGCTGACAAACACCGTTAAAGCAGCAGATTCACGGCCCTCAACAACGCGCGGGCAGGTACAATGGCAGGTCTTAATCTGCCTTTAGCGAATCGTCTCCATGTCTGAACCCGTACGCCTTTCCAAACGCCTCATCGAGCAACTCGGCTGCTCCCGCCGCGAGGCCGAGCAGTACATCGAAGGCGGCTGGGTGACGGTGGATGGCCTGGTCGTCGAGCAGCCCCAGTTCAAGGTCGAGGGCCAGCAGGTCGCCCTGCTGCCAGGGGCCCGCGCCGAGGCGCCGGCACTGGTGACCTTGCTGCTCAATCAACCCGCCGGGATGGATCCGGAAAGCGCCCGCGCGAGCATGGTCATGGCTACCCTCAGCGAAGCCCACAGCCAGGATGTGCGCCCGTTGCACAGCCACTTCACCCGGCTGACCTGCATGGCGCCGCTGGAGCGCGGCGTCAGCGGCTTGCAGTTGTTCACCCAGGACTGGAAGGTCAGCGGCAAGATCGAACGCGACCTGCGCAAGCTCGAGCAGGAATTCATCATCGAGGTGCGCGGTGAAGCCACCCCGCAAGCCTTTGAGCGGCTTGCCCGTGGCGTGTCGCGCAATGATCGCGAACTGCCCAAGGCCAAGGCCAGCTGGCAGAACGAAACCCACCTGCGCATGGTTGTGAAGAACCCGCAGCGCGGCGATATCAGCGACCTGTGCGCCAGCCTGAAGCTGGAGATCGTCAGCATGCGCCGCATCCGCGTCGGCGGTGTGTCGATGGGCAAGCTGCCGCTGGGCCAATGGCGCTACGTAGCAGCAACCGAACGTTTCTAAGGAATACCGCCGCGCCAGCTCGGCGCGGCTTTGAACAGGATTTGCAACAATGAACCACAATGACGTCCTGCGCAGCATGCGCTACATGCTCAAGGTCAATGACGCCAAGATCATCGAGATCGTCGGCCTGTCCGGCCTTACCGTGTCCGCCGACGAAGTCGCAAGCTACATGAAGAAAGAAGAAGAGGAAGGCTATGTGCGTTGCCCGGACGCAGTCATGGCGCACTTCCTCGATGGCCTGGTGATCCATCGCCGCGGCCGCGACGAGTCGCGCCCACCGCAGCCGATCGAAGTACCGGTGACCAACAACGCCGTCCTGAAAAAACTACGGGTCGCCTTCGAGCTCAAAGAAGACGACATGCACGCGATTCTGAAGTCGGTCGACTTCCCGGTGACCAAGCCAGAGCTGAGCGCCCTGTTCCGCAAGGCTGGCCATGACAATTACCGCCCGTGCGGCGACCAACTGCTGCGCAATTTCCTCAAGGGCCTGACCCAGCGCGTGCACGGCTGAGTGAGCATGCAGCATAGCGTTGCGCCGGTTGGCATTGTCCGCTCCTGCTTCAAGGAGAAGTTCGCCATCCCCCGCCAGCCTCAGCTGGCACCGGCGGCGCGTGGCGTGCTCGAGCTGTTGCCGCCGTTCGATCAGGGTGATGCGGTGGCAGGCCTGGAGCAGGTCAGCCATGTCTGGCTGCTGTTTCTGTTTCACCAGGCGCTGGAAGACAAGCCACGGCTCAAGGTCCGCCCTCCCCGCTTGGGCGGCAACAAGAGCATGGGCGTGTTCGCCACCCGCGCCACGCATCGGCCCAACGGTATCGGCCAGTCAGTGGTGCGCCTGGAAGGGGTAGAGCCTGGGCGCTTGTTGCTGTCCGGGATCGACCTGCTCGACGGCACGCCAGTGCTGGATATCAAGCCGTACGTGCCCTACGCAGATTGCGTCAGCGATGCGATCAACCTGATGGCCAGCGCGGCGCCTGCACCGATCAGCGTGGCCTGGGCTGACGCGGCCTTGCTGCAAGCCCGTGAGCACGCGCTGCGCCTGGGTGAGCCGCTGGTTGAGCTGATTGAGCAGTGTCTGGCCCAGGATCCGCGTCCGGCCTACCAGGTACCGCCACCGGAGCGCGTCTACGGGGTCAAGTTCTGGGATGTACAGGTACGCTGGCACTACCCGCAACTGGACCGGATCCAGGTGCTGGAAGTCACCCTCGACAGCTGACCGCAGGCGGCCACCGGGCAAATCTCAGGCATAAAAAAACGCAGACCTCGGTCTGCGTTTTTTGTCGCGCTCGCCTTACTTCTCGACGAAAGCGCGCTCGATCAGGTAGTCACCCGGCTCGCGCATCCGCGCCGACACCTTCAGACCGAAGCTGTCGAGCACTTCGCTGGTTTCGTCGAGCATGCTTGGGCTACCGCAGATCATCGCACGGTCGTCCTGCGGGTTGATCGGTGGCAGACCGATGTCGCTGAACAGCTTGCCGCTGCGCATCAGATCGGTCAGGCGGCCTTCGTTTTCAAACGGCTCGCGGGTAACGGTTGGGTAGTAGATCAGCTTGTCACGTACCGCCTCACCGAAGAACTCGTTCTGCGGCAGGTGCTCGGTGATGAACTCGCGGTAGGCGACTTCATTCACGTAGCGCACACCGTGAACCAGGATCACTTTTTCAAAGCGCTCGTAGGTTTCCGGGTCCTGAATGACGCTCATGAACGGCGCCAGGCCAGTGCCGGTGCTGAGCAGGTACAGGTGCTTACCCGGGTTCAGGTCATCCAGTACCAGGGTGCCGGTAGGCTTTTTGCTGATGATGATCTCATCGCCTTCCTTGAGGTGCTGCAGCTGCGAGGTCAGCGGGCCATCCGGCACCTTGATGCTGAAGAACTCCAGATGCTCTTCCCAGTTCGGCGAAGCAATCGAATAGGCGCGCATGAGCGGACGGCCGGTTTCTTGCTGCAGACCGATCATCACGAACTGACCGTTCTCGAAGCGCAGGCCCGGATCGCGGGTGCACTTGAAGCTGAACAGGGTGTCATTCCAGTGGTGAACACTGAGGACACGTTCGTGGTTCATGTTGCTCATCTAAGGTGGCTCCTGAAGAAAGACGCAGCGCGGACCAAGCGCACAGTTACGCAATAGTTTAGGGGCAGCGACGATATCTGTTAAGTTGATTATCAAGATATGTCTTATCGGTTATATAGATATGCGCTTTACACTTCGTCAACTGCAGGTTTTTGTCGCGGTAGCCCAGCACCAGAGCGTGTCCAAAGCCGCCGGCGTACTGGCCTTGTCGCAATCGGCGGCCAGTACTTCGGTGACCGAACTGGAGCGCCAGTCCAGCTGCCAGTTGTTCGACCGCGCCGGCAAACGCCTGAGCCTCAATGCACTGGGTCACCAATTGCTGCCCCAGGCAGTGGCCCTGCTCGACCAGGCCAAGGAAATCGAAGACCTGCTCAACGGCAAGTCCGGTTTCGGCTCACTGTCGGTGGGGGCAACCCTGACCATCGGCAATTACCTGGCAACCTTGCTGATCGGCAGCTTCATGCAGATGCATCCGGAGAGCCAGGTCAAACTGCATGTACAGAACACTGCGCACATTGTGCAACAGGTTGCCCACTACGAAATTGATCTGGGTCTGATCGAAGGTGACTGCAACCACCCCGACCTTGAGGTGCAGCCGTGGGTCGAGGATGAGCTGGTGGTGTTCTGCGCACCGCAGCATCCACTGGCCAAGGCTGGCCGGGCAGACATTGCCACACTGTCCCAGGAGGCGTGGATCCTGCGCGAGCAGGGCTCGGGCACGCGGCTGACGTTCGATCAGGAAATGCGCCACCACCGCGCCAACCTGAACATCCGCCTTGAGCTTGAACACACCGAAGCGATCAAGCGCGCAGTCGAGTCGGGGCTGGGCATTGGCTGTATCTCGCGGCTGGCCCTGCGCGATGCATTTCGCCGTGGCAGCCTGGTCGCCGTGGAAACACCGGAGCTGGATCTGTCGCGGCAGTTCTACTTCATCTGGCACAAGCAGAAGTACCAGACCTCAGCCATGCGCGAGTTTCTTGAACTGTGCCGCAACTTCACCGCCGGTGTGCGTCGCAGCGACGAGATCGTCCTACCGCCGATTGCCTAGAGCAGGATCACGCCCCAGACCAGCGCCACCATCAACAGCGACACGAACTGGGCAGCGCTACCCATGTCCTTGGCGTTTTTCGACAGCGGGTGGCGGTCCAGCGAGATACGGTCGATGGCCGCTTCGATCGCCGAATTGAACAGCTCGACGATCAGCCCGAGCATGCACACGGCAATCATGATGGCCCGCTCGGCGCGGCTGACCGGCAGCCAGAAGGCAGTTGGCACCAGCACCACATTGAGCAGCACCAGTTGGCGAAAGGCCGCTTCGCCTTTGAATGCTGCGCGCAGCCCATCCAGCGAATAGCCGGCGGCGTTGAAGATACGTTTAAGGCCGGTCTGGCCTTTGAATGGCGACATGGGTGTCACTTCACAAGAAAAAGGCCAGAAGGCTAGCCGGAGCCGGGTCAAAAAAGCGTGAAGCCGCAGGTTTTAATTGCTGGCAACTGATTCAAGCTGTTGCAGCAGCAGCGCGGCCTGGGTCCGGGTACGCACGCCGAGCTTGCGGAAGATCGCCGTGACGTGGGCCTTGATGGTCGCCTCGGAGACGCTCAGCTCGTAGGCAATCTGCTTGTTCAGCAAACCTTCGCAAACCATGGTAAGCACCCTGAACTGCTGCGGCGTGAGGCTTGCCAGGCCTTCACTGGCGGCTTTGGCTTCGGCTGAAACATCGACTTTCTCGAATGCCTGTGGCGGCCACCACACCTCACCATCGAGAACTTTTTGCACGGCGTCCTGGATCTGCTCGAGGGTGCTCGACTTGGGAATGAAGCCACTGGCGCCAAACTCGCGCGACTTGACCACCACCGCCGCTTCTTCCTGGGCCGAGACCATCACTACCGGAATCTGCGGATACTGCCCGCGCAGCAGAACCAGGCCGGAGAAGCCATAAGCGCCTGGCATGTTCAGGTCGAGCAGGACCAGATCCCAGTCGGACTTGTCGCCGAGGTGGGTTTCCAGCTCGGCGATGCTCGCCACCTCGACCAGCCGCACGTCCGGGCCCAGGCCCAGCGTGACCGCCTGGCGCAAGGCGCTGCGAAACAGCGGGTGGTCATCAGCGATGAGGATTTCGTAAGTGGCCATCGATCAATCGATCCTGTTCTGTGCCGAGGCACGGTGCTCGTCATTATGAAGCAAACCCGGCCGGCTGCCCCTTGGACTATAGAAAGGTATGCAAGCGCTGATGCGGTTCATCCTGCAGGTCCAGCGGCAAATGCCGCTTGGCGCTCAGGTAATGCAAGCTGAACACGTCCAGATAGGCATCCAGTGCTTGTGCCGCACGCACGTCACCAGCCAGTTCCAGGCACATCGCCGCCACTTCGGCAGTGCAGAAGTGATCATCGCGCTTGGAGCGGCGCAGCCGGTAGCGCGACATCTGTTCGGCTTCCAGGCTGAGCACCGGGAAGCGGTCCAGATACGGGCTTTTACGGAACATCTTGCGCGCTTCGGTCCAGGTCGCGTCGAGCAGGATGAACAGCGGACGCTTGCCGGGCGGCAGGCTGACCTCATTGACCACCCGCTGCTCGGCGACGAACTCGCCGGGGAAGACGATGTACGGTTGCCACTGCGGCTGTTCCAGCAGCGCCAACAAGGCGGGATCGACCGCCGTGCGCTGCCAGCCAAAGGCCGAGGTGTCTTCGATCAAATCAGCGATCAACCAACCGGTATTGGTCGGTTTCAATGGCTCGGTGTCATGCATCAGCAGGCACACGCCCGCTTCAGCCGTGACGGCAGGCTTCAGCGCACACAGGCAGTGACTGGCAATGACCCGACAGTGGGCGCAGCGCACCGCGCGCGAACCACGGGCTACAAAGGGTTTGACGCTACGGGCCAGGCGCTCGGCGCGCAGCCGCGCCACCGCATGGCTCACGAGGCCACACCGCAGGACAGATTAACGATGATCACTTCAACAACTCGGCACAAATCGAAGGCGCCAGTCTATCAGAGCAGCGCTGTTTTGCCGTGCAGCGCCTGCGCGCCTTATAATCAAGCACTCGGCGCCAACGGAACGCCAGCCGCAGGTGCCGGTCAAAGCGCCAGTCATTGAATCAGGAGAGATCCATGCTGCGTGTTATCGTCCCGACCTTGAGCCTGCTGCTCATGTTGCCCATCGCAGCCCAGGCTGCGTCCAAGCAAGAGTATGAGTTGACTCAGTTGTTGCAGAAGGTCGCCAAGGAAAGCAGCGTCGGCACCCCTCGCGCTATCAACGAAGACATCCTCGATCAGGGTTACACCGTTGAAGGTAAAGCGCTGATCAACCACCTGAGCGTACGCCAGGAGCATGCCGAGCGCATGCAGAGCAACCCGCAGCAGGTTCGCAGCCAACTGGGCGACAGCGTTTGCCGCAACAATGGCTACCGTCAGTTGCTGTCCAAAGGCGCGGTGCTGGTTTACCGCTTCACGGTGTACAAGAGCAACAGCCCGGTCATGGACCAGGCCTTTGATGCTGCCAGCTGCACGGCCGGCAACAAGAAGAAGTGATCGTCTGCCGCTGACGGCCTCACTTGGCGCGCCGCTGCTCGTCTTCGGCGCGCAACTCTGCCAGCAACGCCTGCAGATACCTCGAGTGCCCTTCTGCGCCGCCCAACCGGCGCCGGCACTCGACTTCCAGACTCCAGTGATGCGCGCGCGCAGCGTTTTCCAGCAGCCGGTATAGCTGTTGGTCGACTTCGATAACCAAACGATGCATCTGGCCACCTCCCGCGCCTGGCGCTGTGCTGCTGGTTGCAAGTGACTGCCCCGCACTTCAAGTGAACAGCATCGCACTGGCAGTGGCTCGCGTCCCGACCAGCGGACTGCTCCAGCACAATCACGCCACAACGTCTAAATTGTTATTCAGCCCTTGTGCCTTTTTGCCAAGCCCGGCCCATGCGCCGCCTGGTAGAAACCGGCACTGAAGGTCCTGCTGCACAAGGAGGAGTTGTATGCCCTACCAAGCCAACGAGCTTCTGTTGACCCACTTCAAGAACAGCGGCATCGATCTGAGCAACATCGACCTACAGCTACAACAGGTGGCTCCCAACAGCACCAACCTGCCGCTCTACCGCGACATGATGCTGACCGTGCTGCGCATGGCACAGGACGACAGCAACCGCTGGAACGCCAAGATCACCCTGCAGGCCCTGCGCGAACTCGACCACGCCTTTCGCACCCTCGAGCGCTACCGTGGTCGGCGCAAAGTCACCGTATTCGGCTCCGCGCGCACGCCGCTGGAGCACCCGATGTACGCCCTCGCCCGCGAACTGGGTGCCTGCCTGACGCGCAATGAGCTGATGGTGATCACTGGTGCCGGCGGCGGCATCATGGCCGCGGCACACGAGGGTGCCGGCACCGAGAACAGCCTGGGATTCAATATCACCCTGCCCTTCGAGCAACACGCCAATGCCACCGTCGATGGCACCGACAAACTGCTGCCGTTCCACTTCTTCTTCATCCGCAAGCTGTTCTTCGTCAAGGAAGCGGACGGCTTGGTGCTCTGCCCCGGCGGCTTCGGCACGCTCGATGAGGCACTGGAAGTCCTGACCCTGATCCAGACCGGCAAAAGCCCATTGGTGCCGGTGGTGCTGCTGGACTCTCCCGGAGGGACGTTCTGGCGAGATTGCCTGGCGTTTATCAGCCGGCAACTTGAAGAGAACCACTACATTCTGCCCCGTGACCTGAAGTTGGTGCGGCTGGTGCACAGCGCTGACGAGGCGGTGGAAGAGATCACCCAGTTCTATAACAACTACCACTCCAGCCGCTGGCTGAAGAATCAATTCGTCATTCGCATGCATCACCCGCTCAGCGAGGCCGCGCTGTTCGACGCCCAAGAGGCATTTGCCGATCTACGCCTGAGCGGCACATTCCAGCAGCAAGCCGATGCCAGCGCAGAACACGAAGTGGATAGCTTTGATCATCTGACCCGGCTCACCTTCGCCTTCACCGGGCGTGACCAGGGACGCTTGCGGGAGTTGATCGACTTTATCAACCTTAGCGAAAACTGGGCCAGGCCAGAGCCGACACAAACCACTCAACGAGCCCGCCAAGCGCTGAAAGCCAGTTGATCAGGGAGATTCAGTAGTCGTCCAGGTCTCGGCCGTTCAACAGGCGGCCGACCATGTCCATGGCAAAGCCACGGTAGACCAGAAAGCGGGTTTGCTGTGCGCGAGTGCGCGGATCATGAGGGAGCTGCCCGGCAAACTTGCGCTGCCAGACATCCTGCAACCGTGAAGCCCAGTTCACCCCGCTGTCACGCAGGGCCTGCTCGACATCCGCACGGTTGAGGCCACGCTGGGTCAGCTCTTCACGAATACGTGCAGGGCCATAACCGGCGTTGGAACGATAGGCAATGAAACTCTCGAGATAACGGGCTTCACTGAGTAAGCCGTCTTCGGTGAGCCGATCGAGCGCAGGCTCGATCAGGTCATCTGTAGCACCGCGCTGACGCAACTTGCGCGTCAGCTCCACGCGACCATGCTCGCGGCGCGCGAGCAGGTCCATGGCTGTCCGCCGAACCGCAACCGGGGTGTCGAGTACGGCGGGCATGGGTCAAGCTTCTGCGTCGGCGTCGGCACCCGCTGGCTCGGCAGCAGCGGCTGCTTTGCCGGCTGCAGCAACAGCACCCAGGTTGAGCAGCTTGTCGCGGATCTGCTTCTCGAGGTCTGCACCAACGGCCGGGTTGTCTTGCAGGTACTTGGCGGCGTTGGCCTTGCCCTGACCGATCTTGTTGCCCTGGTAAGCGTACCAGGCACCGGATTTCTCGATCATGCCGTGGGCAACGCCCAGGTCGATGATCTCGCCGTTACGGTAGATACCCTTGCCGTACAGAATCTGGAATTCGGCCTGACGGAACGGCGGCGAAACCTTGTTCTTGACGATCTTGACGCGGGTTTCGCTGCCGACCACCTCGTCGCCTTCCTTGACCGCGCCGGTACGGCGAATGTCCAGACGTACCGAAGCGTAGAACTTCAGCGCGTTACCACCGGTGGTGGTTTCCGGGCTGCCGAACATCACGCCGATCTTCATCCGGATCTGGTTGATGAAGATGACCAGGCAGTTGGCGTTCTTGATGTTGCCGGTGATCTTGCGCAGCGCCTGAGACATCAGACGTGCCTGCAGACCCACGTGCATGTCGCCCATTTCGCCTTCGATTTCAGCCTTGGGTACCAGCGCTGCCACGGAGTCGATGATGATCACGTCTACTGCGTTGGAACGCACCAGCATGTCGGTGATTTCCAGCGCTTGCTCGCCGGTGTCCGGCTGCGAGACCAGCAGGTCTTCGACGTTGACACCCAGCTTGCCGGCGTACTCTGGATCCAGCGCGTGCTCGGCATCGACGAAGGCGCAGGTGGCACCGGCTTTTTGCGCTTCAGCGATGACCGACAGGGTCAGCGTGGTTTTACCCGAAGACTCTGGGCCGTAGATTTCGACGATACGGCCTTTCGGCAGACCGCCAATGCCCAGCGCGATGTCCAGGCCCAGCGAGCCGGTGGAAATAGCAGGCATGCCCTGGCGATCCTGATCGCCCATGCGCATGACCGCGCCTTTACCGAATTGACGTTCGATTTGACCCAGGGCCGCAGCCAAGGCGCGCTTCTTGTTGTCGTCCATTGAAATCCTCACGTGATCGACTGGCCCTGACGGCCCGAATAACTGTATAAGTAGCCAGTATTATTCCACAGCAAGGCGCCTGAGCAAACCCCTGTTGGCAATTTACTCGGTGCCAAGCTGTAACAAGCCGTCTAGCGCGGCGATCACCGTTTGTCGGCGCACCGCTTCACGGTCGCCGGCAAAGTGCTTGCGCACACTGCTGACGCGGTCGCCATCAGCCCAGGCCAGCCAGACGGTGCCGACCGGTTTCTCTGCTGAACCGCCGCCTGGCCCGGCCACACCGCTGACGGCCACGGCAAAGCGCGCGCCACTGGCGGCTTGCGCGCCCCGCACCATGGCTTCGACAACCTCGCGGCTAACCGCGCCCACCTGCTCGAACAACTGCGCTGGCACGCCCAACTGGCGAGTCTTCTGGCTGTTGGAATAGGTCACGTAGCCGGCCTCGAACCACGCCGAACTGCCGGCAACCCGCGTGATGGCCTCGGCGATGCCGCCACCGGTGCAAGATTCGGCGGTGGTGACCTGCGCATTGAGCTGCTGCAGATGCTCGCCCAGACTGCTTGAAAGAACGGTGATCGGGTCCATGGTCGGCTCCTGACGGGAATGCGCCCTACCCTATCACCCTGAGAGGGTCAGACAAGGGGTCAGCGTGTGAGTTCGCGGACGTAGTCCTGGCAGGCACGCAATGTGATCAATCCGCGGTCGCCGAAATCGGTGATGGCGATAATTCGTCGAGCATGCGCTGGCTCAAGTCGGGCGCGTACGGCGCCATGATCCACGCTGCCGGGGGCGCCGGCGGCGGGCACAGTGGCGCAAGCGCTGTCGCGCTCGACCAGGACCGACAACCGCAGATCAGCAGTGGCAAGCCGATCACGCAGGCGAGCCTGAATTTGTTGGGCATCGGAAAGCTCCTGAAAATATCGCGATTCGCTGGCCTGTAGACGCTGCTGCAGGTCGTGCTGTCGGGCGCGCTCGGCGAGCAGCTGATCGGCCAGTGCATCAGCCTGCTGACGCATCTGTTGGGCGTGGCGGGTAGCCTGGTCGGCCAACTGCCGACCGTAACGCCACCCCTGGACCTGCCAGGCCAGCAAAGTGGATGCAAGCATGAGCAGCAGGCAGAGCCCCAGCCAGCTGCGGCTCAACAGAGCACCTCGCGTGCTCGCGCCCAAAGCGCCAGGCGATCGTCCAGGCCATTCAGGCCGCCATTGATAAGACGGGTGATGCGGTTGAACTCGCCGCGATCCGCCAGCGCGTTGAGCCCGCGTGAATGCCAGAACCAGGCCGCCGACTCGCAGGCCCAGCGCGGTTGTTCGAGCAACTGCGGCTGCGCCAGCAAGCGCTCGTCGCCAAACAGGGCCCGGCTACAGGCCTGATAACTGTTGCGGCCGGTGATCTGAATCAGGCCGCGACCGCAGTACAGCTGGCCATCACCGTCAGCCTGCGGCGTATTACCCAGCCGCCGCGCAAGGCTGCCGGTGTCGTAACGGGATAGGTAGCGATCGCCACCCAGCTCCTTCACATAGCGCAGTTGGCCGGATTCATGGCCGATCTGTGCGAGAAACGCCGCGATGCGCCTCGGATGATCGATTTGCCAACGCGGCAAAGCTTCGTTGAGCGCTGCGAGAAAGGTGCCGACCCGCTGGCCGGCGAGGGGAAATATCTGGCTGAGTTGGCCTTCGGTAAGCATGCTGCACCTCCTTGTTTAACAAAAAAAAGCCCAGGACGAGGTCTTGGGCTTGAGCCGCAACGATGAGCCGCACACACGTTGCTCAGACCTTGATAGCCGTGCCTCGCCGCGGCGCGACGCCCTTATTGTTGGATTTGCCCTCGCGGCCTCCATTGCAGTGCACCGTGGTCTGCCAACCGCTGTTGGTGAACAGCTGTTCAACCGAATCGATCAGGTACAGCCCGTCCAGCCCGGCGCAGAAGCCGCTGGTTTCGATGCTGCGCTCGGCAAACAGATCGGTTCGTCCGGCCATCTCCAGGCGCAGGCTGGCGGTGCCACGGTTGAAGCTGGCCAGCCGCGCCCTGGCGGCCTGTTCGGCAGCGGCGCGATTGGGGTAGACGTGGCGGTCGGTATGCACCGGCTGGTCGTCCGGCAACACCGCGCTGTTAGCCAGCTCGACCACCTGCAGCGCGCCGCTGGCAGGGTCCTGGTGACGGGTACGTACGGCCTTGTGGGTCTGCTGGTCATCCAGGCGGAACTGCCATTTACTGACCATGCTGCGGTCAAGCGTGACCACGCCAAGCGGCTTGCCGCTGGCGCTCTTGCCAGCCTGGCGAGGCAACACCAGCAACTGGCCGTTGGCAAGTTTGGCGGTGCAATCGTAGAGCCGCGCCAGACGCGTGATGAAGGCCAGATCAGACTCCGCGTACTGGTCGACCCGCGCGACCAGCACGGTCAGCGGGCACACCGCCTGCCAGCCGTTACGCGCAGCAATTTCACTGACGATCCGTTGCAGCGGCAACGCTTCCCAACTGTCGCTGCGGGTGGTCTTGCCGCTGCCGCAAAGGTCGCTGGCCTTGCCGCGGATGACGAGGGTGTCAGGCGGGCCGGACAGCTCGACTTCATCGACCGTAAAGCGTCCAAGCCGGGTCAGCGGTTGCCCGGCATAGCCGAGATGAACCTCGATCGAGGCGCCTCGGGAAGGTAATGCAAGTGCGCCGTCGCGGGCGTCGATACGCAGTTCGAAATCATCTGACTGCATGCCCGGCTTGTCGCTGGTGCGCAGCAGTAGCAGGCGCTGGTTGATCAGCGTGGTAATGTCGTTGCCGTCGGCAACGATACGAAACTGTGGTTGCATGGGGGTGGCTCCGAAGCAGGGTCAGTCCCACAACTGGACCGTTGTGCCGGCAGCGGCGTGCGGGAGGTCTGGCAAACTGATCAGCACCCCGCCGGCAAACGGCTGAGTCTCATCTGCCAAGCCGTAGTTGGCCGCCAGGACTGCCTCGACGCTGCCGTTGAGGTGGCCGTAATAGTGCTGGCAGAGGCTGTCGAGCAGGTCCCCCTCAGACGTCATGCAGGTCTTGCCCATAGCTGATGAACTCCAGTGAGAAGGTTTGTTTACGCGGGATTCCGCCGGCCAGCAGGCTGCTCTGCTCTTCTTCAACGCTGGTCAGGCACCAGTTGCCAAGCACCTCGCCGTACCCGCTGATCAACGACAGCGGCAGCAATTGCCGACCAATGCTGCGCAGTGCCTGCAACTGGCCGAGCCCGCCTTTGAAGGTGGGGAAGATCGCCCCACGGATACTGATGGTCTCCTCGCCGAGGCCCACCGCCTGTTGCGCGCTGGCGCGGCTTAGGCGCTCCTGGCCCGCCCAGCGAAAGCGAGTCTGCCGCCGCAGTTGGTCGAACGCGGCGGTATCCAGGTTGAAGTAGTACGCCGCGGCGCCGGGCTTGAGCGGTTGCAACACGAGCAGGTGGGCAAACGGCTTGACCGCCTCCGCTGCCGGGGTGCTGTCGGGGGCGAAGCCCAGGGTCGAGAGTGCGCCGGTAACTGCCGCGCGCACTCCCCCCACCACCCGACGCACCGCGGCCCCGGCTTTGTCCACTTGCTCGGCGAAGGTGCCGAGGCGATCACGCACCTGGCGCACCACGCTGAGGGTCTGATCGTATTTGTCGATGACCTTGGCCACCTTGGCCTGGGCCGAGGTGATTGCGCGCAAGCTGCGTTGCAGGCGCGCACCGATCGCCGGCCCCACTACCGGCAGACCCTCCAGGCTGGCGACAGCGCCTTGTACATGGTCGATGGCCTGATCCATCGGCTCGAGCATGGCGTCGGCCCGCCGACGCCCCGCTTCACCCGCCTTGACCAGCGCGTGGAGGCCAGCCTGCAGCTGTTCCTGATAGTTCATGAGTGGTCCTCAAATTGAAACGTGGGGTGTTTCAAACATCTGCACTGCGCGGGCCTGACGCATCAGCTCTTCCAGCTGACCACGGGCTATCGCCTCCAACTGGTGCAGCGTGCTGGGGTCATAGAGGCTGTTGTTGAAGGTGACCGGCATATTCGCGGTGAAGGTGAATTGCTGGTTGATAGTGGGGATGGGAGCTGCGGGCACGGTCTGCGAAGGGTCGGCCGGCAACGAGGGCTGCTTGGCACATTCAGCCAACGCTTGGCACGTGTCTTCAGGTGATGCTTCTGGGGCGGATTCGCGCTGGGCTGCAGACTGCTCAGTTGGAGGCGCTTCTGAGGTCACCAGCCTGGCCAGCCAACCGCCAACCTGCTCGCCACCCATGCTCCCAAGCACGCCGCCAACCAGCCCGCCGATGGCGGTGCCGATCACTGGCACCACCGAGCCGATTGCAGCGCCCGCTGCAGCGCCGGCCAAGCCTCCGCCCAAGCCGCCCAGAGCAGTGCCATAGCCTTCGAGCTTCTGCTCAGGCGTGGCATTACTGCTGTAGGTGTCGGCGAGTTGAAGGGTGGTGCCCAGCAGCGCCAGGCCTGGCAGCTTTTTCAAGACTGTCTGTGGCAGGCCGAGAGGTGAGCTGGTGCCGACCTTGGCAGCGCCACGTCGCGACCGGCCTGGCGCAGTACCTGAAGCACTTTTCCGGCCACGCTTTTTGTTTGAACGAGCAGGTGTTGCAGCGGGCCGATCTTTGACTGGCATCACACTGAATGCTGTTGCTGCCGCAAGACTGAGCGCCCGACCGAGTCCAGCTGCTCGCGGCCGGGCGGACGAACGGCCAAATGTAACGGCAGTAGGAACAACTGCAGACTGACCCAGGCGGCCTAGACAACTGCAGTCAAGTTTCGGTGACGTCGTATTCCTCTCAACTTTCTTATCGTGTGGCTCCTGTCCCTGTTGCCCTGCAACTGCGGGGTTTGCTTCATCTGCTTGCGCGGCTGCTTGGGCTTTGGCAGCAGCCGACTTTGGCTGGTCCTGGAAAGAATTGAACACGTCGCGG
>Ga0213829_1000257_pt1 | contig 58482 bp, 57 predicted proteins | sample MC6MC0896MG_FD_180665 | JGI IMG/M metagenome (GOLD analysis project Ga0213829, IMG submission 180665) | Enriched soil aggregate microbial communities from Iowa State University, Ames, United States - MC6-MC0896-MG | ecosystem: Environmental > Terrestrial > Soil > Unclassified | place: USA: Iowa... | reverse complement strand
GTACCTTTCCCACCGATATATGGGAACGCCTGCAACGCCAGGTCATGAAGGACTACCGGGGTAACGTCCTGCTGCACGGCGACCCGCAAGGCGCCGAGCCTCTGCGCAAGGCGATCGCCACCTACTTGAACCTCGAACGCGGAGCCAAATGCTCCCCCAACCAGATCCTGGTGTTGAGCAGTACTCGCCAAGCCCTGTTCCTGTGTGCCCAGTTGCTAGTGGACGCTGGCAAACCGATCCTGCTGGAAAACCCGGGCTACTACGGTGCCAAGAAGGCCTTTGAAACGGCCGAGACCAAGGTCGTGCCCATTGACGTCGATGCGCTGGGCATACGCACGGACCTGCTGCAGGCAGACCGCAGCGGTGCCAATTGCGTCTATGTTACGCCTTCGCATCAATACCCCACCGGGGCAACCTTACCGCTGGAACGCCGACTCGAGCTGATCAACTGGGCGACCGAGCACGGCAAGTGGATCATTGAGGACGACTATGACAGCGAGTTCCACTACGACGGACTGCCGATCGCGTGCGTGCAGGGCTTGGACAAATACCAGCGCACGATCTACCTCGGTACCTTCAGCAAAACGCTCTATCCGGGGTTGCGAATGGGCTACATGGTGCTACCTTTCGAGCTGGTCAAAGCCTTCACCTACGCGCGAAGCATCATGGACGGCCACACGCCACAGATCCTTCAGCTGACCCTGGCACGCTTCATGGAAGACGGCCACTACAACTCCCATGTCCGGGCCATGCGCAAACTCTACGCCGGACGCCGTGCAATCATGCTCAATGCCATCGGCAAGCACCTGGACGGTATTGTCACGGCCTTATGCCCCCAAGGCGGGCTGCAGATTCCCTGCCTGCTGGTCGATGGCTGGTCGGAGGAAAAGACCATCCGCCAAGCTGCCAGCGCGGGCGTGCAACTGCCAGGCCTCAGTCGGCTATACGCCGGCGAGGAGAAGAAACAAGGTTGGCTATTGGGGTATTCGTCCTTGACCGCCTATGAAATCGAAGCAGCCATGCTGCGCCTGGCCAATGCGCTGAGCAATAAATAGGACAACAAATGGCTGGCCGAGCTGCAGCGCAGCCGTGCCCTTTTTCTGCACAACGCTCGGGGGCAAACACGTTTCAGGCGCTGTCACGTGCCTACGATGCCCTTCTGGCGGTTTTTTTCGTTTTGGCGTTCCTCGGATTCCGGCAGGTAGCAGCCGTATAACGGTAGCGTTCGGGCTAAAGGCCAGCTCGATAAAAATGCCCGTCCAGTCACGTATTCGACGGTAATTGCGGCGTATCAGGATTGAGCTGCCGACGCCTGAATTGTCCGGGTGGCTGGCCGTGGATCTGGCGGAAGCGTCGCGAAAAATAAGCCTCGTCGGCGAAGCCGCACAACCTCGCCACCTCCCCCACTGGCCGCGTCCCATTGAGCAGATAATTGCGCGCCGCGTGCATCCGGCGTTCGAGTACCAGCTCAGTGAAGGTCTTGCCGATCTCCTTGCGCAACCAGTGCGTCAGGTACGTCGGTGACAGGCAGGTCGCCGCGGCAACCTTGATCAGGTTGAGGTCGGGGTCGGCGATGTTCTTGCGTAAATATTCGGACATCCGGCCCAGTGCGTTGCGTCGGCTGACTTCAGCCGCATTCTCTTCGGCCAGGCGTTTCAGCGGCTCGGCATACAGGGCGCAGACGCTCCCCACCAATTGCAGCAGCAAGCCCTTGAGCATCTCACGAGTACCGAATTGGCGATTTTCATCCAGCCTGCGCATCTGTTCGATCAAGCCACAGACTGTGCTGAAATCCTCATCGGCGAGGATGAAATCCAGGTGTTCCTGGAAGCGGAATGGCGACAATTCAGGTGCCAGCAGTATTGAGACTTCCTCCAGATCCATCGGGTCGCATTGCAAGTGCGGCAGCAGAAAGGTCTGGGAAAAATTGATGACGATGAAATTGCTGTCGGCCGGATGCGGAATCACATGCACGCGATGCGGCAGGATGAACGCCAGCGTATTGCGCGGAAACGGGCGTTCGACGTTGCCGATGTGCTGCACGGTATCGCCACCGAGGTTGACCTGGATCTGAAAGTACTCGTGGCGATGCGGGCTGGTTTCAGCGCGCCGGCCCTTCTTGTCGCGGATGTAGAAATCCGTCAATTCGCTGCGTTGCTGCATGACGTAGGTCGGTACTCGATTCGGTGACACCATCTGCTGAAGATCCTCGGCAGGTACATGGACAAGCTGTCGCCGTACCGCGAAGCCGCCGGCGACGGGGTGATTGTGAAGGCCAACTCCGCAAAAACTCAATACGTCATAGGATGTCCACGAGAATCAGAGAATTAATTGTATCTCTGTGCGATATCCAGCCTGTCCAAAAACCAATTACGAACACAAATCAATTTAAACGTTATAAAACAATTACTTAATAAGAACACGATACAAAAAAAGTCAAATGAACTGCTCTGATTGTTCTTGGACAGCTACATGACTGGCTGTTTAGAAGAGAAAAAACGATCTAACGCCTCCGTTGATTTTGCAAGGTTGTACGACCACTCTGGCAAGCAATGCAGCCCGACCCTTCCAAAAACAATCAAAGGTGCGCACGTCATGAACCTGCTTTTCCCCCTCTCCACCCCTCCTCCGAACGACCTTGGCCGAAGGCGTACCTGAGCGCCTGATAGCGGCTGTCCGCGCCTCTCATTCGAATAACGATTGCCCTGCCCAGACACCGGGGGCATCGGCTTCGGCTGCGCGCGAACAGCTCGATTCTTCCAACAATAAAAAGGTCTATTCATGTCGAACTCGCAAACTTCCCCGTCCACCGCGCCGCCGGTGAGTACCGGCGCCCGGGACGCCGTGATGCCGCAGCGACTGCCGACGCGTCGGCGCTGGTTCATGCTGTCGTTGCTGCTGATTGCCACCATCATCAATTACATCGACCGCGTGAACATCTCGATCGCGGCGCCGTTCATGGCCAAGGATCTGGGCCTGGACAAGATCGAAATGGGCCTGATTTTTTCCGCGTTTGCCTGGACTTACGCCCTCGCCCTCGTGCCCGCCGGGTTCATTGCCGATCGCTTCGGTTCCCGGTTCACCTACGGGGTGTCGCTGATCAGTTGGTCGACAGTCACCGTGTGCCAGGGCTTCGCTACGGGCTTCGCATCCATGTTCGGTCTGCGCCTGGCCGTCGGCGCCATGGAAGCGCCGGCATTCCCGGCCAACAGCCGGGCGGTGACGGTGTGGTTTCCGGCCCGCGAACGCGGCCTGGCCAGCAGCATTTACGTGTGCGGCCAGTATCTGGGCACGGCGCTGTTTACCGGCGCGCTGTTATGGCTGGCCACGACCTATGACTGGCGCCATGTGTTTTACAGCACCGGACTGCTCGGCATTGTTTTCGGGGTGATCTGGCTGTACCTGTACCGCGATCCGCTGAGCTGCAAAAAGGTCAGCAAGGAAGAACTGAAATACATCGAGACCGGTGGCGGACTGGTCAAGAGCAGTCAGGAGCGCACCAAATTCAACTGGCGGCAAATCGCCGAGCTGTTCAGCTATCGGCAGATCTGGGCGATCTGCATCGGCAAATTCGCCAGCACCTCGGCGCTGTACTTCTTTCTCACCTGGTTCCCGACGTACCTGATCGAAGAGCGCAAGCTGACCATGATCAAGGCCGGGATCTTCGCGGTGCTGCCGTTTGTGGGCGCGACCGTGGGCATCCTGCTGGCCGGGATCGTCTCCGACTTGCTGATACGACGCGGTTACTCAATGTCGTTTGCGCGCAAGTTGCCGCTGGTGGTCGGATCGATGCTGGGCATGTCGATTGTCCTGGTGAATTTCACCGATTCGAACGTGATCTGCATTGCCGTGCTGACCATTGCTTTCTTCGCCCAGGGAATCGCCTCCTCGTCGTGGGCGGCGGTGTCGGAAGTAGCGCCCAAGGAATTGATCGGCCTGACCGGCGGGGTCACCAGCCTGGCCGCCAATATCGGCGGGATCGTCACCCCGATCGTGATTGGCGCCATCGTCCACGCAACGGGCTCCTTTGCCTACGCCTTCTGGTTCATTGGCGGCGTGGCGCTGATCGGCACCTTGTCCTATTCGTTGCTGCTCGGCCGCTTGTACCGCATCGAACTCAAGGCGCGCCCGGCCTGAAAAAACAAGCGCAGGAAAGCGTTTTTCTCCAACACGAGGCGGCTTTCGTCCAACTTCACAACGGAAAGCCGCCGTACGCTGACGTTTCTGACAGGACAACGACAAAAATGACGATGACCGAGTATGTATTTACCCCGGACTTGCCCGTGACCTTGCCGGTTGCCGGCAGCCAGCAGCGTTTCCCCGTCGGCCGGGTGTTTTGCGTCGGCCGTAATTACCCTTGGCCAGACACCCAGGGCCAGTCCCGCCAGCCCCCGGTGTTCTTCATGAAACCGGCGAGCAACGTGGTGGATGCGCTGGGCGAAGTGGCCTTTCCCACGTTGACCGAAGAGTTCGTCCATGAAATCGAATTGGTCGTGGCGATCGGTGAAGGTGGCGCTGATATTCCCGAGAGTCAGGCACTGGCGTATGTCTGGGGCTATGCCGTCGGGCTTGATCTGACGCGGCGTGATGTCCAGCGTGCAGCCAAGAGCAACGGCTTGCCGTGGGAAGGTGCCAAGGTGTTCGACGGGGCCGCGCCGATGACCGCCATCGTGCCGGTGACTCGCACCGGACATCCCGAGGGCGACTTGTGGCTTAACGTCAACGGCGAAGAGCGCCAGCGCGACAGCCTCGACAGCCAGATCTGGTCCGTCAGTGAAATCATCAGCCGCATCTCGCAGTCGGTAGCGCTGCGGGCAGGTGACCTGATCATGACCGGCAGCCCGGCGGGCGTCGATGTATTGCAACCAGGCGACATCATCAACGCCGGAATCGACGGCATCGGCCAACTGGAAATGCGCGTCGGCCAGCAACCTTGAACCAGGCATACGCCCGCGAGAATTGAAAAAGGAGATAGCACCATGTCTAACCCTCACCCTCTGAAAGTGGCTTTGGTCACCGGCGCCGGCAGCGGCATCGGCCGCGCCGTGGCCCTGGCACTGATGGCCGATGGATTCACCCTGGTATTGGCCGGGCGTCGGCCGGAGCCGTTGCAGGCCTTGGTCGAATGGGCGGCCAGCGAGGGGCATGAAGCGTTGGCGGTGCCCACTGATGTGCGCGATCCGGCCAGTGTCGATGCGCTGTTCGCCACCCTCGCCGAGGTGTACGGGCGCCTGGACGTGGTGTTCAACAACGCCGGGGTCAACGCCCCCGCCGTACCGCTGGATGAGCTGACGTTCGAGCAGTGGCGAAACGTGATCGACACCAACCTGAACGGGGTTTTCCTCTGCGCCCGGGGTGCCTTCGGACTCATGCGCCGGCAACAGCCACAGGGTGGCCGCATCATCAACAACGGCTCGATCTCGGCGCATACCCCACGTCCGTTCAGCAGCGCCTACACCGCCAGCAAGCATGCAGTGCTGGGGCTGACCAAATCCCTGGCCCTCGATGGGCGGGAATTCAACATCGCCTGCAGCCAAATCGATATCGGCAACGCCCTGACCGACATGTCGGTGCGCATGACCAAAGGCGTTCGCCAGGCCAACGGCACCATCGCCGTGGAGCCGATGGTGGACGTCAAGCATGTGGCCGACGCCGTGCGCTACATCGCCGGTCTGCCGCTGGAGGCGAACGTCCTGAACATGACCGTCATGGCCAGCGCCATGCCGTTTGCCGGTCGCGGTTGAACCGGCTTTTTTATTCCGTTACGAGGTCAACATGAAGCCAGAAGTCTTGCAGCTCAGCCCGATCCTGATCCCTGAAATCAACGCGCGGCTCGACGAGCTGTTTACCGTCAGACGCTACTTCCAGCAGGCCGACAAGCAGGCCTATTTGCAGGAACATGGCGCGAATATTCGCGGGGTGATTACCGGCGGGCATACCGGGATCAGCCAGGCGCTGATGGCGCAATTGCCCAAACTGGAAGTGGTGGCGGTCAACGGCGTCGGCACCGACGCGGTGGATCTGGCTTACGCCAGGGATCGCGCAATCCGTGTCACCGCGACCATCGGCGCGTTGACCGAAGATGTCGCTGACCTGGCCATCGGCTTGTTGATCGCCGTGTGCCGGGGACTGTGTACCAGCGACCGTTACGTGCGTTCGGGGCAATGGCCGCAGAGCCCGACGCCGCTGGCCCCTTTGCTGTTGGCGCGTCAGGTGTCCGGCATGCGCATCGGCATCGTCGGCATGGGTCGGGTCGGGCGTGCGGTGGCGACGCGAGCCGCAGCGTTCGGTTGCCCGATCAGTTACACCGACCTGCAACCGATGAGCGATGTGAATCACAGGTTCGTCGCCGATCTGAAGCAACTGGCGGCAGACAGTGATGCGCTGATTCTCGCGGCCGCCGCCGACAACGCTGAAGCCATCATCAATGCACCGGTGCTGCAAGCGCTGGGCAAGGACGGCTACCTGATCAACGTGGCGCGGGGCAAGCTGGTCAACGAAGTGGATCTGGTGGCCGCGCTTGCCGCGGGTGAGATCGCGGGTGCGGCGCTGGATGTGTTTGTCGATGAACCGAACGTTCCCGAGGCACTGTTCGGCAACGAGAACGTGGTGCTGCAGCCCCATCGCGCCAGCGCGACGCTGCAGACTCGCACGCGTATGGGAGAAATGGTGGTGGCGAGCCTGGTGGACAGTTTCGCCGGGAGAATACCGCAGGGTTCTGTGACTGACTGAGCGTTGGCGGCCGAGGAGACGTTGCGGCTCCTCGGCGGCCACCTCAAAAGATCCAGATTCTTTAGCGAGTGTCAGCCGAACACTCGCCCGTCCTGATATGCCTCACACATGCTCACTGCTTTTCGCATGCACCGCCCGCGGCTCGGCATGCTCATGCTCCGCCTCGACCACCGGAATCTCCTTGCCATCACAGTCGTGCAGCTTGCCTTCGCTGAAATAATCCCCTTCGCGCAATGCCGCCAGATCCTGGTAACGCAGCACCCGCTCGGTACCCGCCGCAAACACCGATTGCTGGTCGGAATTGCCGGCAGTGAGGTGGTTGAAGGCCAGGTTCAACACGATGGCCATGATCGCCGAGGAACTGATGCCCGAGTGGAAGATCGTGGCGAACCAGCTGGGGAAGTGGTCGTAGAAGTTCGGTGCGGCGATGGGGATCATGCCGAAGCCGATGGACGTGGCAACGATGATCAGGTTGACGTTATTGCGGTAGTCGACTTTGGACAGCGTCCGAATGCCGCTGGCGGCCACGGTGCCGAACAACACGATACCGGCACCGCCGAGAACCGACGTCGGTACCGCGGCGATGACCCGGCCCATGAACGGCAGCAGGCCGAGGATCACCAGGAACAAGCCGCCGGTGGCGACCACGAAGCGGCTCTTGATCCCGGTGACGGCCACAAGCCCGACGTTCTGGGCAAAGGCGCTTTGGGTGAAGGAGCCGAAGATCGGCGCGATCATGCTCGACAGCATGTCGGCCCGCAGGCCATTGCCCAGGCGCTTGGAATCGACCTTGGTATCGATGATTTCACCGACCGCCAGGATGTCCGCCGACGTTTCCACCAGGGTCACCATGACCACGATGCACATCGACAGAATCGCCGCGAAGTGAAAGGTCGGCATGCCGAAGTGGAAGGGGGTCGGGAAGCCGAACATCGGGCCCTGCGTCACCGACGAGAAGTCCGCCATGCCGAGGAACACCGCGAGCACCGTACCGATGACCATGGCCAGCAGAATAGACAACCGGGAGATGGTCGCGCTGCCGATCTTGCTCAACAACAGGACCAGCACTAGCGTCACCGCCGCCAGCCCGATGTTCGCCATGCTGCCAAAGTCCGGCGCGTGACTGTTGCCACCCATGGCCCAGCGCGCAGCCACCGGCATCAGCGTCAGGCCGATGGTGGTGATGACGATGCCCGTCACCAGCGGCGGGAAGAACTTGGTGATGCGCGAGAACACCGGCGTAATCAGCAAACCGATCAGGGACGCGGCAATCACCGCCCCGAGAATCGACTGGAAGCCACCCTCCCCGCCACTGCTGACAATCGCCACCATGGTCGCGACGCCGGAGAACGACACGCCCTGGACCAGCGGCAACTGACAACCGAAAAACGGTAGGCCCAGTGTTTGCAGTAATGTCGCCAAGCCCCCCGCGAACAATGAAGCAGCAATCAACAAACCGATGTCTGCCGGCGAGAGCCCGGCCGCCTGGCCGATGATCAAAGGCACCGCGACAATACCGCCGTACATGGTCAGAACATGTTGCAGGCCGTAAGCCATATTCGCGCCGACCCCGAGATTCTCGTCCTCGGGCCGTTGGTGTGAAACAGAGGGCGTTTTCATGGTTTGGGGGGTTCCCTGGTTTTTGTTGTGCGCACACTGTATGCAAGACTCAGGACAAATGTCTATAGAGTTGTATACAACTCATCGGTCAAATTATGGACATGTGTCCACTTCCGCCTTCAGGCTCGCCACCAGCGGCAGTCAAAAAACCTTGAAATATTTTCCTCTCACGACGTTTGGCTTGACGCCTGAGCAGGCTCGATCAACCGTCCCAGCACGCTTTTCAACTCTGCATGCTCCGGCACCCGAATCCCGAACTCGCGCGCCAGCAACGCCACCAGTTCGTCTACGTCCGCTACCTGCCGCCGCTCGCTCTCGCTGCCGACCCGATGAGTCGCAAAGCTGCCGTTATTCAACGTACGTCGCCACCCCTCCCCCGTTCGCGCCACCATCAGCTGTTTCCTGAAGGACGACTCGGGATGGGTCGAGACGTACCAGTTGCCGACGGCATAATCGATGTCTTCCTGGCGTTGCAGGTCGAAGATGTACATCGCTTTCCACTCTCCGGCGACATTGGCACGCAGGGTATAGCCGTCGTCATGCTGCTCGATGCGATAGGGTTCGTGGGGGGTGAGTTGTTCGGTCGTCGAATCGAGCATGAGTGGTGCGGTGGGCACCATGCCGCCGAAGCCGACGTCGGTGATGTAGCGCACGCCGTCCAGGGTCACCAGGCTCAAGCGGTGCGTACGCGCGGTCCAAGCACCTTCGGGCTGGCCCATGACGACCCTGCCGGAAATGCCGCGCGCGTCGAAGCCCAGTTCCTTGAGCAGAGCCAGGTACAGGCTGTTGAGCTCATAGCAGTACCCGCCGCGACCCTCGAGCAGGACTTTTTGCTCCACGGACGGTAAATCGATTAGCACCGGCTCGCCCGACAGGGTGGTGAGATTTTCGAACGCAAAGGCGTTGGTGTGACGCCGTTGCAACACGCGCAGGGTTTCCAATGTCGGTGCCGGAGGGGCGTCGTAGCCCAGGCGGTGCAGGTACAACGCCAGGTGGGTCAGGCGTGGCTCGCTCATTGCTCGATCCTTATGCAGGGGGCCGCAGATCTCTGCGCTGTTGGCCGCCATGTATAAGGTAAAAACCGGTCTGACCGACAATTGATTTAGCCAATCGCCCCACCGGGTAAAATCAGCGTCGCTTGCGCGAGCCCAGTCGAATCCAGGTCGGCGCATGATCGCTGGCATGGGGTTCATTGCGCACCCAGGCATCGACCCCTGCCTCTTGCAGATAGGGGCTCAATGCCGGGTTAAGCAACAGGTGATCGATGCGCAGCCCGGAATTTTTCTGCCAGTGCTGCCGGAAGTAATCCCAGAAGGTGTAAAGGCGATCCTCCGGATACAGATGACGCAGGGAATCGGTCCAGCCCTGATCCAGCAACCGTTGATAACATTCACGGCTCTGCGGTTGCAGCAGCGCATCCTTGAGCCACGATCGGGGGTTGTAGATGTCCAGGTCGGTCGGCACCACGTTGTAGTCGCCGGCCAGCACCACCGGGTGTTCGCTGCTTTGCAGGTCCTTGGCATAGGCGATCAGCCGTTCGAACCACGCCAGCTTGTAATCGAACTTCGGCCCCGGCTGGGGATTGCCGTTGGGCAGGTACAGACAACCCACGAGGATGCCGTGCACGGCGGCTTCCAGATAGCGACTGTGGGTATCGCTGTCATCGCCCGGCAAACCGCGCCGGCTTTCCAGGGGTTGCGCATCCCGCGCCAGGATCGCCACCCCGTTCCATGACGACTGGCCTTGCCAGATCGCGCCGTAACCAGCGGCCTCAAGCTCCGCGGCGGGGAACGCGGTGTCCACGGACTTGAGCTCCTGCAAGCAGGCAATGTCCGGTTTTTCTCGCTCCAGCCAGGCCAGCAGATTCGGCAGCCGGGCGCGCATGCCGTTAATGTTGAACGTCGCGATTCGCAAATTCTTCATGGGCCAACGCTCCTTGGGGCGGGGTGCCTAGCGTGTGACACCTGCGGGTTTTGGGGGTTGCGTCGGCAGCTTCTCATTGATGATGAACGGCCGCTGGTGCGGCGCAAGCGTTAACCGGGACTGGCCAAACAACTCGCTTCCACATCGTTCACACCCCGCCACTCGTCATCCAACCGGCACCAACGCCCCGCCCCCTCACACCAACATCAAGTAACGACTCTTCTTTTGGAGACGCACCATGATGAACAGCAAAATCACTTCGTTGTTATTGGCCGGATTGTTATCGCTGACGTCAGCGGCCACATTCGCAGGATCGGGCGATGGTGCCGATGCGACCGGGACCCAATCCGGCGCCACCAGCAGTCCGACCACGCCACCGGACAACACCCCTGGCGAGCCTTCGAGCGGTAACCGGACTGACTCGGGCGGCTCGGACACCGGCACCAGTGGCGGGGCCAGTGGTTCGGGCTCAGGCGCGGGCGGCGGCACTGGGGCCGCTGGGGGTGGCAGCGGTGGTGCGGGTGGCGGGACGGGCAGTTGAACGAATAAACGCAGCCGATGAGCGTCGGCTGCTTTTCGTCCGGGCTACTGCGCAGGAACGGGCGTGCCATGCACCCCACTCCTGCACCAGCACGAGCATCAAGGCGTGAGTTTCAGGTGCGCGTTGATTCTTCCGCTCTTCGGATCGACAAACCAATATTCGTTATTGGCCACCTTCACCTGGCTGCATTCCGTTGGGTACCCTTTGGCTTCGATACACACCACGCCGTCTTTCAACGTCCATTTTTCTTTTTCAGGTTTGTTGGGGGGCATCTCGAATATTTCTACTCCGCCAGGCGCAAAACTCAAGGAGTAAGGATGACGGCCTTCTCGGGTCGTCCCATAGAATTTTTTGCCCTCCAATGTGCTGTGGATTTGCCCGTCATCAAGCGTCACCGCCGAGGCCGGCACCGGCGGCGGTTCATAGGAACTGCTGCTGGTTGCACAGCCTGCCAGACAGATCAAGAGGATAGACGCGCCGATCTTTAATGAAGTCATGCCACACCTTCCTTGTAAGCGCCGGAGAAATTTCCGGTCAAATCAAAGCTTAGGCGACGCTTCATGGCTATCCGGTTGCAAATGCCGAACGGTTGACGGTTCCCCCTTTACCGTTGCGACCGCTGATACTGCCCGCGTTTGCGGGCGCGAACTTGCTCCTGCAATGCCCGTGGTGCCCGTTATATCTGCACGGCAATCTGTCACCGCATTGGTGGAAGCCGAATGTCCCCAGCCCGGCATTGCGTCTTGACGCCCTTGCCACACGCGCCAAACTGCAGATCCTTGTCCATGCACACCCTGACTTCCGACAACACCGGCCCCTTGCAAATCAGCGCAATGCCATCTGCCGGCATTCCAGGATTGCTTTTGCGGAACATCTGCTCGATTTCCCAAGACTTGAAATAATAGGCATCACTGAAGGGCTGCAGCTGCTGCGGGATCCTCACCGCCCCGACAGCCTTGTCGGACGCCTCCAGGTAACCCATGGCACCCAGGCCGCTGCAGGTACCGTGCTTGGCCCATTCGTGCTCGAGCAACTTGCGCGAGGCGAACAACGTCAAGCCTTTTGCGCGCTCGTCCGGCGACAGGCGCTCCCGCGGCAAGCACGACGTCGGCCAGCCACCCTTGGCATATTGCGGCCACAGACCGTGCAGCACAAAACCATAGCCTTGGCCGGAGCATTGCGCGTCGTCCTCGTGGCTCAGGCAGTACGTGGGCGACCAGGACAGCGTCAACAGGTAATAATCGAACACCCCCGCCACGGATTCGACCCGGGCTTTAGCGGCTGTTGGTTCCCGCGCCGTACTCACGCCGATGCTGCCGAACGACAACACGACAAGCAAAGCAGCCAGGTAAAGGTTCTTCATCGTCCCGACACCTTGGGGTTGAATTACACAGGTTGCGCCGTACTTTGGCACGGCCGGGATGACACTCAAATCGCGGGAGTGATTCGAAAGATTAAAACCAACAAGACTTGCGACTACTGCAACGAAAACAGGTCCTTTCAAATCATCCTGTCGATCTGATCCAGCGTCACCCGTGGCACGAGTTCACCAGGAATCCGCGATGAACCGGAGAGGTTGTAGACCTGAAAATCATCATCCATGACGTACTTCGACATTATCTCGAACGACGGCAGGATTCTCGTATGAAAGTGCTCGTCGAGGGTGCACGGCGAAACAACGCTGCCCGCCTTCTCATAAAAACGACCTGCCGATTGATCCAGGTCGACGCCTACCAGGAACACCTTGGTAAATCCCGCGTGATAGGCAATTTGCAACGCCAGGTAGGCCACTGTGCGGGCATCGAAAAAGCCTCGCTTGAGGTTCTTGCTGAAACCCAGGCTTCGATTGCGGCCATTCCCTAATTTTCGTCTTCGGACAAGTTCTTTATCCCGCCGGAAAAGCAACTCGCCCCAGGAAAGTTTGGGCGCCTGCGCCAGCAAATACAGCTCACCCTCGGGCGCCAGCGCTTCATACCTCACAAGGTCTTTCCACAAGGCTACCCGCTGACTGAGGCGCATGGCTTCAGCAAAAAGATAAGGCTGTTGTCGGCAAAAGGCGTCGTCCGTGCAGGCGTAAAAGAACGGTTTTATGTCAGGCTCGATGAACATCGAAATCGCCCCGTTCATGGTGATCATCGGAATGTCGGCATACTTCTCCAGCGGAAAATCCTTCGCCGATGTTCCCGAGGCAATGATAAACACCGGACCTTTTTGAATGTTGCGACACTCATCGAAGTCATGCACATCAAGCTGATGTGAAGTAAATGACGGTTTTTTTTGCGCAACATCCATCTTCAGACTCCCTCCTGTAACGATACGGAATCCAGCGCCCTTCCTGGCTACTGTTGGTTCTGCCCCGCCACGACCGCGGGACTACCGGCGCGCTGCCAATCCAGAACGGGTAGTTTCAACGGCTTGTTCAACCCACGAAGAACCGCCGTGTCATACCCGTAAATGTCGGGTTTGAAAATCACCCGGCCATCGCTGCTCAAATCTACCGTCCAATAGGCCAACAACACCGGCACTTTCACAGGAAGCTTGATGTTTTCGGTTTTGCCGTTGGCCAATTGAGCCTGTATCCCGGTGGCATTCCACCGAACCGGATCGTTAAACAAAAGCTCTACCAATTGCAACGGGTTTTCAACGCGAATGCAGCCGGAACTGGTGGCACGGAAGGGTTTGGCAAACAGCTCACGATGCGGTGTGTCGTGAAGATAAATCGCATAGTCGTTGGGAAACCGGATCACCACCTGGCCCAGCGAGTTCTCCGCACCGGCATCCTGGCGCAGGGTCAGGCCGCGCGGATGGTCCCAATCAACGCCCGCCGGATCGAGCACATTGCCTTCGCGATCCAGGACCTTGATGCGGTTCGCGGCCAGGTAGCCGGGATTGCTGCGAATCTTGGGCAGCATATCCTCGACCAGAATCGTCGGCGGAACCGTCCAGGTCGGGTTGAACGTGACGTAGGTAATCTCCGATTGAAACACCGGCGTACTGCGGAACGGCTTGCCGACCTGAACCCGTGAACGCCATATGGCCTTGCCATCGCGGTAGAGCGCGACCTTGTAGCCGGCGATATCAACGATGACGAACGTGCCCTGCAGCTTGTACAGCAACCAGCGTGCGCGCTCCATGTTCACCCGAACCTGGTCGATTCGCGCCTCGACGGGCACGTTTAACGCCGCCAGCGTCGCCGCTCCCGCTACCCCGTCCGCCCCCAGGTATTGCTCGGATTGATACTTCTTCACCGCAGCGATAACGGCGTCGTCGTATACCGTGCGCGGCGTTCGTTGGGGAGCCAGATACCCCCCCGCCACCAGACGGGTTCGCAACTGCCCGACCGCCGCATTATCCATGCCGGGCTTGAGCGACTGGCCTTCGGCAACCTTCGGCCAGCCACCCATGTCCCGCACGTTGCGCAATTGCGCCAGGCCCATCCGCAAACTGCCATAGATCGCCTCTTGTGGCGGCGCTTGAGCAAAGGCCCGCGCCACATCATGGTTATCGAGCGCGGCGAAGAAACTGTTCACGTCTGCACGAGGATCGACGCCGACCGGATCGAAGTTCCAATGCATGTCCAGTCGCGAAGGATCGACCTTGCCGCGCCGTAACTGCAGCAATGCCGTAATGAAGGTATGGGTGGCCGCCATATCGAACGCGGCGCGTTGCGCCGGGGTGGGCACCCTGGATTGCATGAGTGTTTGCGCACCGGCCAGCTCGGCAATGCGAAAATCCGCGGGGTCGAGCCCTTCGACCTGGGTTTCACCCAAGCTTTTCAACAACTGAGCAACGTCGCTGTCATGGGTCCAGGCAGCGCGATAACCGCGATGGCTATAAAAATCCAGCACTACCCGGTTCACATCCACCCGCTGATGACGCGGCGAAGTGAGCAACGGTGGGAACGCCGTTGCCAAAGGCGCCAACTCGGCCTGAATCGCCTGCGCGACGATGTCATCAGGTGCCACCTCGATCAGGTCGCCAGCGGGAGATGACAGCATAATCGGCGACGTTTGCCCTTGTGCTGCACCGCTGATCAGAAAGACCATAAAAAAGACGCGGCTTATGACGAATAACCTTGTTAATTGCCCCATGGATAATCCTTAATCTCCTGCATTCAACAGCTAGCATCCTACACACTGCTAGACTCGACACTATCTGATGAGACCCGACTATGGCGCCAGATCGCTTTGGCATTGCAATCACGTCCCTGCTGCTGACCTGCTTCTCAGTACCGGCAGCGTACGCCGATTCGCTTGAAGCCGCGCTGATCAAAGCGGCTCCCCACGCCAACGCCAACGTTATTGGACTGGCGGTGCGCGCCTCTCAATGTAGCATCGCCCAAGGCAAAGCCCCGGCGCAAAGACTAGCGGTGATCGATTATTCACTGCCCTCCACCGAACAGCGGCTGTGGGTTTTCGATTTGAAGAAACGCAAGTTGCTGTTCCACGAACTGGTGGCACACGGCCGCAACAGCGGCGAGAACATGGCGGTCAAGTTTTCCAATCAGAACGAAAGTTTTGCCACCAGCCTCGGCCTGTACCGCACCCAGGCAAGTTATGTCGGGCAGAACGGTTACTCGTTGCGCATGGAAGGGCTGGAGCCGGGTTTCAACGACAATGCGTTTGACCGGGCGATCGTTATCCACGGCGCACCTTATGTCAGCCCGGTACTTGCACGGGCGAATGGCCGAATCGGTCGAAGCCTGGGTTGCCCGGCGGTACGCCCGGCCATTGCGCACAAGCTGATCGACTCGATGAAGGATGGGCAGCTGCTGTTCTCCTACTATCCGGACCAGCGCTGGCTGAAGTCTTCTTCTTACATCAATTGCGGTGGCGCCACAGTCGCATCGTCATCAAAGCCGACAACCCGCCAATAAAACCGGAAGACCGGCACCCCATCCCCCTGTAGGAGCTGGCTTGCCAGCGAAAAACCCGAGCACGCCACGTTTAACCGATAAATACGCGTAAATCGTTAACGCCAAAAAATAACAGACTTGCTCTGAGCAGGTCTCACGCCCGGACGTGATCTACACCGTTTTCGTCGGCAAACTTTCCAGCGTATCGCCCGTCGCACCCGTCGCACCCGTCGCACTGGTGCGTAGAGCAAACTCATGGACTTCAACCCGGGCACCCACCTGATAATCCCCTTCGCCGGTCTTGAAAAACGTATTGAATCGCACACCTTGATTGATCAACTGCGCCACGAACTCCACCGGGGCCCAACACCACTGGCTTTCATTTTTTCCACAGACAAACAAGGCGACAACACTCCCGCTTTCGCCATCGGTTTTTGTCCTCGATACGAAAAATTGAATAGGTCTTGATTCGTTCATTTCAGCAGTCCTTGCTGTGTGTATAAAAAATCCAGATGTTAACTGCCCAAGGCTATCAACCTCAGGTCAGGCCAGTGCCTGATCTTCAGTGCATTTGAACGGGAATGCACGGACATACAAATCCCACACCCGCTTGAAACTGTATTAAAAGATTTAGCGAAACATCCAAAATCCTTGCTGAACCTTCGCCTCTACGCTGCTCGGGACGGTAATCCGACCCGGGCAACGGCCTTCGCGCCCCCTCAGGCATGACAGTCTATAAATCCTTTCACTACACTCACGCCCTTCACACCTACTCCATCAAAAAAAGCCTGATAAAAATGAAAAGTATAAAAAGCACGTTGATGCTCGGTGGCGCCCTCGCTCTATCCTTCGGCGCTCAGGCGCAGCAAAGCCCATCGCACCTGGACTCCGTCATTCAACAAGGCCAGCTGCGCGTCTGTACCACGGGCGACTACAAACCCTATACCTCCAAAGCCGAGGACGGCGAGTATTCGGGGATCGACATCGCCATGGCCCGTTCGCTGGCCGACAGCCTCGGCGTCAAGGTCGAGTGGGTGCAAACCACCTGGAAAACCCTGATGCCCGACATGCTGGCAGGCAAATGCGACATTGGAGTCGGCGGGATCTCGGTCACGCTGGAGCGCCAGAAAAAGGCCTTCTTCAGCACCACCCTGGATGTCGACGGCAAGATCCCGCTGGTGCGCTGCGAAGAGCAGGCGTCGTACCAGACCATCGAGCAAATCAACCAGCCTTCGGTGCGTCTGGTCGAACCGGCCGGCGGCACCAACGAAGCCTTCGTCCATGCCTTCCTGCCCAAGGCGCAATTACGGTTGCATGACAACGTGACCATTTTCCAGGAGCTGCTGGACAAGAAGGCCGACGTGATGATCACCGACGCTTCGGAAGCGCTGTACCAGCAGAAACTCAAACCCGGTTTGTGCGCGGTCAATCCGACCCGGTTCATGCAGTATGGGGAAAAGGCCTATCTGCTACCGCGGGATGACATCAGCTGGAAGTTGTATGTCGATCAGTGGCTGCATCTGGCGAAGGTGACGGGGACTTATCAGAAGGTGTTGGAGCAGTGGTTGGCGGTGCCTGAGGTTAAATAGCGGATAAACTTTCCACTGGACTGAACAGCAAAAAGGGCGCCTCCCAAGGAAGCGCCCTGAATGCGTTTGAGCCGATCCTTCAGAAAAGCAACGTCCTACAGGATTCCAGGAACTGTCCGTACAGCTGCGCATTGTTGCGCCTTGGTCACCAGATCTATAGTCGGGTAATTGCCTGGAGGCTCCGATGACCACCACCAAACAAGCCGCCAAACCCAACAAAAAGCTCATTCAGCATGAGATAACGTTCCTTGACGTTCGGCAGGCCGCACGTGATGGGCAAAAAGTGTTCGATACCTTTGTGATAACTGGCAAGCTGCCCATTGAAAAGCAGGCCTGAGCACTCTGGATTCATCGTTCACTACCCGACATCAACCAGCCCGACCAACAACCACGATCCGCGTCAGCCCTACCCGTTCCGCCTGCTCCAAAATCTCCTCCGGCGTCGAATCCGCAGTGGGCATGACCAGGCCACTCTCGGCATCTCCCAAATGCAGCTGTAACAGGTGCATCGCCGCCTCATGCACGGGCAGCCGAGGCTGGTTGAGTTCGAAAGTGTGAGTGCGGGGCTCGCCGTTGAACAGGTATTCCACGGTGTAGTTGTGCATGGGGGGATCCTCGTAATGGGAAAAGAGCAACCAAGCATCCTGACTAACCGGTCAGCTTTTAGTTCAACTGCTCGCCTTTACCTGTTCATGCAGCGACCACCCCTTGGTCATCGTGATGTGCTACGGGCGCCTCGGTACATCGGACCTGATGCTGCGATCAGTACGCAAAATCATGGCCCAATTCCTTCTGCATCCATTCCAGGAACCGTCGCACCCTTGGAAAATTGGAATGGGCCCGGGGAAATACCAAGTGGTGCGCCATGATAGGCGCGCTCAGCTCCGGTGCCACTTCGACCAATACCCCCCGAGCCAGGTAGTCCTGGGCCAACAGCGTGCTCTCCAGTGCAAAACCAAGTCCATGACTGGCAGCTTCCAGTGTCATATACGAACGGTCGAAGCTCAGGGTATAGGGTTTTTCCGGGCGTGAGACGCCATGCTGTGCGAACAACTGCGGCCACTTGATCAGCGTCGCTTCCGACAGGATGAGGTTACTGTCCAGCAGATCGGCAACAGTGCGCACGGGGCGTTTTTCCAGCAGTTTCGGTGAGGCCATCACCGCGATTTTTTCGTCTCTCACTGTTCGCACTTCGAAGCTTGGCCAGTTGGGCAAGCCATGGCGAATATCGACATCGATCTTGTCCCGACTGAAGTGCAGCGACTCGTAGGAGCACGACAGGTTGAGCTGGATATCCGGATGACTTTCACGGAACTGCTCCAGGCGCGGCATCAGCCACAACAGACCGAAACTGGGCGACGAGTGCAACCGCAGGCAGTCCAGGCTGACATCGCTGGCAGCGCGCTCGGTAGCAATCGCGAGACTGTGGAGGATGCCGGACACTTCCTTGAGGTATTGCTCGCCGACCGGTGTGAGCGTCACGCCCCGCGCCGTTCGCAGGAACAACTGCCGGCCGATCATCGCCTCCAGTTTGGCCAATTGGTGACTGACCGCCGAGGGCGTCAGGTCGAGCAATTCCGCGGCGCGAGCCACGTTGCCGAATCGGGCGGTCTGCTCGAAGGCCTGAATGGCTTTCAGGGGTGGCAGTATCGGAGGCGCATCGCCGGGTGAACGCATGATCAGGTTATTCCGCTGCAAGTGACATAAGCCGGGGTTCTTCCTATTCAAGCATCCGACAACCCGACTGGCGAGTGCTGAATTTTTTTCAGCATCGAGTGACTTTCGCGTTATTGCTCAAGGCAAGCCTGGGGACCAAGCTGAGTCATCGATTCATTGCGGGTCGACCCAATAAAAACAATCAGAGGTACTCTTCCATGCTTCTTCAAGGCAAAGTCGCGATCATCACCGGTGCCGCCTCCGCACGTGGCATTGGCCGCGCCACAGCGACCACCTTCGCGCAACAAGGCGCTCATGTCGTGATCCTCGACCTGGATGAATCCGCCGCCCGTGATGCTGCCGCTTCCCTGGGCGAAGGGCATCTCGGTCTTGCGGCCAACGTTGCAGACGAATCGCAGGTTCAGTCGGCCGTCGCCACAATCATCGAACATTTCGGTCGCATCGACATTCTCGTCAACAACGCCGGCATCACCCAGCCCCTCAAGACTTTGGACATTCGCCCTAGCGATTACGACAAGGTGCTGGACGTCAGTCTGCGTGGCACCTTGCTGATGTCCCAGGCGGTGATCCCGATCATGCGTCAACAGTCTTGCGGCAGCATCGTATGCATGTCTTCCGTTTCGGCTCAGCGCGGAGGCGGCATTTTCGGTGGCCCGCATTACAGTGCCGCCAAAGCGGGCGTGCTGGGTCTGGGCAAAGCCATGGCACGGGAACTGGGGCCGGACAAGATTCGCGTCAACTCCATTGCCCCCGGCCTGATTCACACCGACATCACCGGCGGCCTGATGCAGGACGAACGTCGCCACGCGATCATCGATGGCATTCCGTTAGGTCGCCTCGGTGAAGCTCAGGACGTCGCCAACGCGGCCCTGTTCCTGGCCAGCGACCTTTCCTCCTATCTGACCGGCATCACGCTGGATGTGAACGGCGGCATGCTGATTCACTGATGACACCTGGGCGGGCCTGCGCGGCCCGTGCGGTTCTGGATCGACGACGCAGCCAGGCTTCATGGCCTGGCGGTCAATAAAAACAAGAGATCGGACCATCATGACAACCCTGTCGCTCGAAGCGGTTTCGACCGTGCGCTCCAACGCCTACCGGAAAACCGCGTGGCGCCTGATGCCATTCCTGATGCTGTGCTACCTGTGCGCCTATCTGGATCGGGTCAATGTCGGCTTTGCCAAGCTGCAAATGATGAACGATCTGGCGCTCAGCGAAACGGTCTACGGGCTGGGCGCTGGCATGTTCTTCATCGGCTACTTTCTCTGCGAAGTCCCTAGCAACATCATCCTGCACAAGGTCGGTGCGCGGGTCTGGATCGCGCGCATCATGATCACCTGGGGCATCGTCTCCGCTCTGTTCGCCTTCGTCGAAACCGCCTGGCAGTTCTATGCCCTGCGCTTTCTGCTGGGCATTGCCGAAGCCGGCCTGGCGCCGGGCCTGTTGTTGTACCTGACCTACTGGTTCCCGTCCTACCGCCGTGCCCGCATGACCGTACTTTGGTTTGTCGCCATTCCGTTGTCGGGCATGGTGGGAGGCCCCCTCTCCGGCTGGATCATGACCCACTTCGCAGGGATGCATGGCTGGGCGGGATGGCAGTGGATGTTCGTGCTGGAGGCGGTGCCCACGGTCGTGGTCGGACTTCTGGTGTTGAGCTATCTCAAGGATGGCGTGCATCAAGCCAGCTGGCTCAACGACGATGAAAAAGCGCTGATCGCCCGCGAGCTGGCCGAGGATGACCAGCACAAAGTCACCCATGCCTCTGTGGGCGAGTTCATCCGGGACCGTCGTCTCTGGCTATTGGCCGCCATCTACTTCTGTGTCGTGATGGGCCAGTACGCAATCACCTTCTGGCTGCCGACCCTGGTGCGTAACGCAGGGGTGTCCGACCCGATGAACATCGGCGTGCTGACCAGCCTGCCCTACCTTTGCGCAATTGTGGCCATGTTGTACGCCGGACGCAGTGGCGACAAACATCGCGAACGCCGCTGGCACCTCATCGTACCGATGATCGCAGGGGCTATCGGACTGACCCTGGCGGCAATGATGGGGGGAAATGTGACGCTCTCCATTCTGAGCCTGTGCCTGGCCGCTTCCGGAATTCTGTCCGCGACCTCGATGTTCTGGATGTTACCCACCACGTTGCTCGGTGGCGTGTCTGCCGCCGCAGGTATCGCGGCGGTCAACAGCTTCGCCAACCTCGCCGGCTTCTGCTCGCCTTACCTGATCGGCTGGGTCACCACCCTCACCGGTTCCAGCGCCATCGGCATGTATCTCATCACCGGCGTACTGGTGGGCGGAGCCTTGTTGGTACTGCGCATTCCCGCCGCCCTGGTTAATCGTTGATTTAACGGAGTTTTCAGCATGACTACGCATCCTTCATACGCGTCATCCAAAACCCTGGTGCAGCGTGCCCATAACATTCGCCGCCACGCGCTGCAAATGGGTCAAGTCCAGGGCCAGGGCTATGTCGGCCAGGCCCTCGGCGCCGCCGACCTGCTCGCAGTGTCCTACTTTCACGCGCTGAACTATCGGCCGGAAAACCCGCAGTGGGAGGAGCGAGATCGCTTCTACCTCTCCATCGGCCACTACGCGATTGCGCTGTACGCAGCCTTGATCGAAGCTGAAATCATCCCGCTCGATGAGCTGGAAACCTACGGATCGGATGACAGCCGGCTGCCGATGTCGGGCATGGCGACGTACACCCCGGGCATGGAGATCACCGGCGGTTCGCTGGGTCAGGGCCTGGGCATCGCGGTCGGTGCCTGCCTGGGCCTCAAGCGCAAAGGCTCCACGGCCTTCGTCTACAACCTGCTGTCGGACGGCGAGCTGAACGAAGGGTCGACCTGGGAAGCGGTGATGTCGGCCTCGCACTGGAAGCTCGACAACCTGATTGCCATCGTCGACGTCAACAACCAGCAAGCCGATGGCTATTCCAGCGAAATCCTCTCGTTCGAACCGATCGTCGATCGCTGGCAGGCGTTCGGCTGGTTCACCCAACGGGTCGATGGCAATGATCTGGAGGCACTGGTCGCCGCGTTCGATGCCGCGCGCCACCATCCTGGCACGCAACCGCGAGTCATCATCTGCGACACCAAAATGGGTAAAGGCGTGCCCTTCCTGGAAAACCGCGAGAAGACCCACTTCATCCGCGTGGAAGAGCACGAATGGGACCTGGCACTGAGCAATCTTGAAGAAGGAAAAAACCAATGAGCAACGCAACCCACACTCCGACTTCAATGATCGAGCCGCCTAAAAAACGCCTGACCACCTCGGCGATGATCGCGTCGATTGCCTCTGAAGGCCAAGCCACCCGTTCGGCACCTTTTGGCCACGCATTAGCCGCGCTGGCGGAACAGCGTTCAGACATCGTGGGCCTGTCCGCCGACTTGTCCAAGTACACCGACCTGCACATTTTCGCCAAGGCCCACCCGGATCGTTTCTATCAGATGGGCATGGCCGAGCAGTTGTTGATGAGCGCGGCGGCGGGGATGGCCCGGGAAGGCTTCGTGCCGTTCGCCACGACCTATGCCGTATTCGCCTCCCGCCGCGCCTATGACTTCATCTGCATGGCGATTGCCGAGGAAAACCTCAACGTCAAAATCGTCTGCGGCTTGCCCGGCCTCACCACCGGTTACGGCCCAAGCCACCAGGCCACGGACGACCTGGCGATCTTCCGCGCCATGCCCAACCTGATGATCGTCGACCCGTGCGACGCGCTCGAGATCGAACAGGCCGTGCCCGCCATCGCTGCACACCAAGGGCCGGTTTACATGCGCTTGTTACGCGGGAATGTACCCTTGGTGCTGGACGAGTACGGCTACACATTCGAGATCGGCAAGGCAAAAACCCTGCGCACCGGCAACGACGTCTTGATCATCTCCACCGGCTTGATGACGATACGCGCCCTGGAAGCGGCCAAGGCGCTGCAAGCAGATGGCGTTGACGTCGCCGTGCTGCACGTGCCGACAATCAAGCCACTGGACGAGCAAACCATTCTTGCTGAAGCCAGAAAGCCCGGTCGACTGGTCGTCACCGCGGAAAACAGCTCCATCATCGGTGGACTGGGTGAGGCGGTTGCCACTGTCCTGCTGCGGAACGGCGTGACACCCACCTTCAGGCAAATAGCGTTACCGGACGCCTTTCTCGATGCCGGGGCTCTGCCAACACTCCATGATCGCTACGGTATTTCAACTCAAGCGGTTTGCACGCAAATCAAAGCCTGGTTGTAACTGCAGGGTACAAGGCACCTGGAAACAGGTGCCACCGGGGAACATTTCCAAGGCTATCGGCGCGGACTACCTGATGTTGCCGGAGACTGTTTTGGTGTCGCCCGTATGAACCTTGCAACTCACATCACCCGACATGGTAGTGACATCGCCATTGATATCACCGCTTTCGACATGGCCGCTCATGGTGCGGACGCTGCCGACATTGCCGGTGACCTGAACCCTGCCAGCGGCCGTTTCAACCGAGGTCGGGTTACCGTTCACGACAACGCTCACCGGACCTGTCACCGGCACGGCCTGCTCGACGCCATCGACCACCACCCGGTTGCCGTCAACGCTGATGTTTTTCCCGGTGTAGGTAATGCCATTGATGGTCACGGTCGCGCCGCCCGTGGCAACCTCAAGCTCGCGGGCCTGGGCAAAGCTCGAGAAGTACAGCGCAGCAATCATCAGGGCCAGCTTCTTGGTGGTCGACATGTCAGCGCTCCGTCGTTCAGGTAGTTACAGGGTAATAGCAGGGCGCCGTTAACAATTCACGTTTATTTGCGCTGTTTGTGACGGTCGGCAATCCAGTGGTGCCATGCAGTCGATGCCAAAGCAGCACCATCCCCAATGGCTGGCAGGTTTTGCGCGCTGATTGTGCGGAAACGGCGACAGATTTAATTTTTATGTGTCCCCCCTCTGACCCCAAGCCTTCCTGCGGCTGACCATAATGGCTTGTGAAATCAACTACGCTGCCAGAGACTCAAGTCGCCACACGGGTCACTGACCTGCAGCCTGCAAAAAAGCTGGTCGATGTCTCGACCGAGCAGCGCCCCATAAAAGGACAGAACATGAGCAGCACGGACGAATTGCAAAACCACGATGCCAGCCCGAAATGGAAAGAGCGTTTCGCTTTTTTCAATCAGCACGGCAGCCCCAAAACCCCCAACTTCAGCTCGGCGCTCAAGCAGCTACCGACCCGCAAGCGCATGCTGATCAATATGAACTTCATCGCGATTTTCTTCGGACCGATTTATCTTTTCGTGCTTGGCCTGTGGAAAAAGAACCTGGCGCTGCTGGCGATCATCGTCGTCGTCAGCTTCAGCCTGTCGCTGATTTTTACAATCCTGGGTCGTGAATTGCCCTACGCCTTGGGCAGCGGCCTGAACGTCGTCTTTGCACTGATGTATGGGTTGAGCGCCAACTATGCGTATTACCTGAAACAGGAAAAAGGCTCGCAGGGGTGGAACCCGTTTGAAGGGTTGAAGATAGTCTGATGGACGGGTGGGATCGAAATGCATCCTGCCGGGGTAAAAGGAAGGCGCGCCCTCTAGAGCGCGCCTTTTTTCTGGATCAGCGAAAAACGCCGATCAAACTACACCGTGCATAAACAACTTAAGAAATACAACACGATTCTCCGTGCAAACGCTTGGGCCCCTCCGCCGCGCTCCGCGCACGAAATGCCGTGACCGTTGCGAATTTCGCAATAAACATCTTTTCATCCGCACATTTGTAGCCGCTTCGTTCATGGCCAAGCCAGTACATTAGATCTCGATGATCCCGCAGAGCGACCGTCAACAAAACCTATGGCTCGCCCAAGAATCTGCCAACCATTCGGAGTCTTTCCATGAGCACATTGCGCACCACAGCTTTCAAACTCGCGAGCCTGGCCCTGTTAATCGGTGGCGTCACCCAGGCCATGGCCGAGGACATTACATTCGTTTCCCAGGGAGGTGCCTACCAGGAAGCACAGAGCAAGGCGATTCTCGAGCCGGCGGCGAAAAAACTCGGCCTGACCCTCAAGCAGGACAGCTCACCGAAGGCCTACCCGATCATCAAGACACAGGTCGAAAGTGGCAAAGTCACTTGGGACGTAGTCGATCTGCCCACCGGGGATTGCATTCGAGGCGAAGCCGAAGGCCTGTTCGAGAAGCTCGACCTATCCTTGATTCCCAACGCCGCGCAGATACCCGACAGTCTCAAGAACGAATACAGCGTCGGCTACATCAGTTATTCCACGGTGCTGGCGTATCGCACGGACGCCTTTAAAGGCGACACCCCACCAAAAACCTGGGCCGATTTCTGGGATACAAAAAAGTATCCGGGCCATCGTTCCCTGCGCAACTTGCCACGCCCAACCCTGGAAATCGCGTTGATGGCGGACGGCGTTCCGGTGGATAAGCTCTACCCGTTGGATGTTGATCGCGCCTTCAACAAACTCGAACAGATCAAGCCCGACATTGCCACCTGGTGGACATCCGGCGGGCAGTCGGCGCAGCTGATCAGCGACGGCGAAGTGGACATGATTCAGGCCTGGAACGGTCGGATCACCGCCGTGCAGGCCGCAGGCGCGCCGGTGGCCTTCGATTACAACCAGGGCGTGCTGGAAACCAACTCACTGTGCGTACTCAAGGGTTCCCCGCACAAGGTGGCTGCGATGAAGTTCGTCAACGAAGCCATCGATGCGAAGCTGCAGGCGGCTCTGCCGATGATCATCGACTACGGTCCGCTGAATCCCGAGGCATTCAAGACCGGCGTGATCCCGGCCGAGCGTGAAGCCACGCTGCCATCCTCTCCCGAAAACGTCTCTCGCCAGGCCCTGCTCTCGGCACAATGGTGGGCCTCGCAGGATGGGGTCAAGGCAGAAGAGCGCTGGCTGGCCTTCATTCAGAAAAAATAATTGCAGATTGGCGCTGAACCCCGGGGCAGACGCCTCGGCGCAGGAGATGCCGTCTGCCTGCCCGATTTCGACATAAAGCACTTCGGCACCGGCCAATTCCACCCGCTTCGTTCGTCGGCATCCCGGTACATTAGGCCTGAGGGTCCCTCAGAGTGACCTGTGCAAACAACTCGCTCTCGCCCTAAGTACCTGCCCACCATTGGGAGTTCTTTACATGACATTATCCGAGCACCGCACCTTGCAGTCCGCGAGGACAATTGCCGCCAGCCCTGTCCGCCAGCGCTGGGTTCCCTCCAGCCCCCTGCAGTGACGAGAGGTCTTCATGTCAAACGCCTATCTCGCCAAATCCCTGCCCGACTCCAACGACCAGCGCCAGCCGCCATTGACCAGCGAACACGCCCTGGCCCGTGAAGAACGCAAGGAACACACCTCGATGCTGTTGCTGCTCACCCCCGCGCTGGTGATGGTGGTGGTGCTATTGATCATGCCGCTGTGCTGGCTGGCCTTGCAGTCGGTCCAGACCGAAGAAGGTTTTTCCCTGGCCAATTACATCCGGATTTTCCAGGAAACCATCTACTGGGACACCTTCGCCCTGACCTTCAAGATCAGCTTCATGGTGACTATCCTGTCGATCGTGATGGGCTTCCCCATCGCCTACGCCGCCTCGCGCCTGCAGGGTTTCTGGGCCAACCTGATCCTGATCTGCGTGATCCTGCCATTCTGGACCAGCGTGCTGGTGCGTGCCTATGCCTGGCTGGTGCTGCTGCAACGCCGCGGGCTGGTCAACCAGACGCTGATGGACCTGGGCATCATCGACCAGCCCCTGACTCTGATGCACAACACCACCGGCACAGTGATCGGCACTCTGCACGTGATGCTGCCCTTCATGGTGCTGCCGCTGTATTCGGTGATGAAGAAGATTCCCCAGGACCTCATGCAAGCCTCGGAAAGCCTGGGCGCAAAACCCTTCTACACCTTCCGCCGGGTGTTCCTGCCAATGGCTGCGCCGGGGATCATGGCCGGTTCGATCCTGGTCTTCGTCATCTGCCTGGGTTTCTTCATCACTCCAGAACTGCTCGGTGGCGGTCGCACGATCCTGGTGTCGATGCTGGTGCAACGCAACGTCGAGCTATACCACGCCTGGGGTGCGGCCAGTGCGGTCGGCCTGGTGCTTCTGTTCGTGGTGTTCCTGATTTTCTGGGGCATCAATCGCTTCATTCCCATCGAACGCATTCTGGGAGCTCGCTAAATGAACCTGCTTGCCAACCTGCGTCACCTGCGTCTGTCACACGTGCTGTTCACCGTGGTGGTCGCGGCGATCCTGCTGTACCTGATCATCCCGGTGTTGATCGTAGTGCCGATGTCGTTTTCCGAAGCACGCTTCCTGCAGTTCCCGCCCAAGCAATGGTCTTTCCATTGGTACGAGGCATTCTTCAACAGCGTGGAGTGGATGTCGGCGGCACGGGTCAGCCTGATCACGGCATTCTTCACCATGGCGATCAGTCTGCCGATCGGCATGGCGGCCGCCTACGCCATCAACAACTCGAGCTTGAAGGTGGTGCGCACGCTGCAGATCATTCTGTTGCTGCCGATGATGGTGCCGATCATCCTGATCGCGGCCGGCGTGTTCTTCGTGTATGCCCGGGTCGGTCTGATCAGCACGCTGACCGGGCTGGTACTTGCGCACATCATGCTCGCGCTGCCCTATGTGATCATCGCGCTGCTGGCCGGCTTGCGTAATTTCGACATGTCGCAGGAAATGGTGGCGCGCAGCCTGGGCATGAACCGCTTCCGGGCGTTCATGGCCGTGACCCTGCCACAGATCAAGCCGAGCGTTGTGTCGGCCACGCTGTTCGCCTTCATCACCTCGCTGGATGAAACCGTGGTGGCCCTGTTCATCTCCGGTGGCGACAACCAGACGCTGACCAAGCGCATGTTCACGGCGCTGCGTGACGAGATCGATCCGACCATTGCCGCCATCAGCTCGATCCTGATTCTCGCCTCCCTGATCCTGGTGGTGATCGCCGGACGCAACAAGCAGTAATCGCTCCCGCAGAAACGCCTTTGCCCGCGTGGGTGGTGTGCCGGACATGATGGATGTCCGCGCTGCACCGCCCACGCGGGCAAAGTCGTACCTGTCGATCACGCGCCACCCCGCAATTTCCCGCCCCGGCACAGCCTGCCGTCACGCGCCTCATTTCAGCATTTATCACCCGTGCGCAGGCCTATCTCGGCATCGGCCACTGGACGGAGCTTTTTACAATGGGCCCATCGTTCGCACCCTCAAGGCCCTGATCATGTTGAAAAACCAACTGCGTGACCCTTCCCTGCTTGTCGAACGCGCCTATGTCAACGGCGCCTGGATCGAGGCCGATGACGGCGCGACGATCAACGTGACCAACCCCGCCGATGGCAGCGTGATTGCCCGTGTCCCGGCGTTGCAGGCCGCGGAAACCCGCCGCGCGATCGAGTCCGCGCAAGCGCGTTTCAGCGTCTGGCGCGAAGTGCCTGCGGCCGAACGCGCGCGCTATCTGGAGGTGTGGTTTGGCCTGATCATGGAAAACCAGGAAGACCTGGCGCTGATCATGACCACCGAACAAGGTAAACCGCTGGCCGAGTCCCGAGGCGAAATCGCCTACGGCGCCAGTTTCGTCAAGTGGTTCGCCGAGGAAGCCCGGCGCATCTATGGCGACACGATCCCTTCGCCTGCCGCCGACCGGCGCATTCTGGTACTCAAGCAACCCATCGGCGTCGTCGCGGCCATCACCCCCTGGAACTTCCCGAACGCGATGATCACCCGCAAATGTGCGCCAGCCCTGGCGGCCGGTTGCACGGTATTGGTCAAGCCGTCGGAGATGACCCCGCTGTCTGCCCTGGCGCTGGCGGTACTGGCTGAGCGCGCGGGCATCCCGGCCGGTGTGTTCAACGTGCTCACCGGCCTGCCTGCCGGGGTCGGCGGTGAGATGACCGCCAACCCCGATGTGCGCAAGCTGTCGTTTACCGGTTCCACCCGGATCGGTCAGTTGCTGATGAGCCAATGCGCCGCCACCATCAAGCGCCTGAGCCTTGAACTGGGCGGCAACGCGCCGTTCATTGTCTTCGACGACGCCGATCTTGACCTGGCCATCGCCGGCGTCATGCAAAGCAAGTTCCGCAACGCCGGCCAGACCTGTGTCTGCGCCAATCGCATCCTGGTGCAGGACGGGATCTACGACCGTTTCGCCGAACGCCTGAGCGCTGCCGTTGCCGAGTTGAAAGTCGGCGACGGCCTGCAAAGCGGTGTCACCATCGGGCCACTGATCAATGCCGCCGCCGTGGACAAGGTGGCACGGCACATCAACGACGCCCTGGAGAAAGGCGCGAGTATCGCCATCGGCGGCGTACCTCGAGGCGAGGGGCTGTACGTTCAACCGACCGTACTGCGCGATGCCAACGCCGACATGCTGCTGGCCACGGAAGAAACCTTCGGCCCGGTCGCTCCGCTGTTCCGCTTCAAGGATGAAGCCGAGGCGCTGACCCTGGCCAATGCCACGCCCTACGGACTTGGCGCGTACTACTTTACCCAGGACATGCGCCGCGCCTGGCGTGTGGGCGAGCGCCTGGAGTTCGGCATGGTCGGGCTCAACACCGGGATCATCTCCATGGAGGTGGCGCCCTTTGGCGGCATGAAGCAATCAGGCACCGGCCGCGAAGGCTCCAAGTATGGCCTGGACGAGTTTCTCGAGGTGAAGGCCTGGCACATCGGCGGCCTCGACTGATCGAGACAGGCGTAAAGCAGCCCGTAGTCCCCCACTCGCGCCGGACAGCAGATCCTGTTGGTCCAGCCTCCCAAAACGGCACGAATCAGACCTGCGCCTGTGTTCAGATAACCAGCAGGCTTATCGGGCAATCCCTGGTTCTACAGAGGACGACGCTTCATGAATTTCACTGAAGGTTTTGAATCAGTCAGCGTTAACAAGGTGTGCAAGCACTACGGCAACCTCAAGGCTTTGAACAACGTGGACCTCAAGGTCGAAGCCGGGGAATTCATGTCATTGCTGGGTCCGTCTGGTTCGGGCAAGACCACCTTGTTGAGCATTCTGGGTGGTTTCATTCGGGTCAGCTCCGGCAGCATTTTATTTGGCGAGCGCGACGTCACACTTATGCCGCCGCACAAGCGCGAAATCGGCGTCGTGTTTCAGAACTACGCGCTGTTCCCGCACATGACTGTCGGCGAAAACGTGGCCTTTCCGCTGCGGGCCCGTGGCGTAAGCGCCAGTAAAAGCCGCGAGCGGGTCAAAAGCGCCCTGGCCACCGTGGAACTGTCCGGCTATGAAGACCGCAACATCGCGGCACTGTCTGGCGGGCAGCGCCAGCGCGTGGCCTTGGCCCGCGCAATTGTCTTTGAACCCAAGCTGATCCTGATGGACGAGCCGCTTTCGGCCCTGGATAAGCAACTGCGCGAAATCATGCAGATCGAGCTGCGTGCGCTGCATAAACGCCTGGGCGCCACCATGGTCTACGTGACCCACGATCAGCGCGAGGCCTTGACCATGAGCGACCGCATCGCAATCATGCGCGGCGGCCAGCTTGTGCAGGTCGATACACCGCGTCGCCTGCACGATCACCCGGCCGACGATTTCGTCGCCAGCTTCATCGGTGAGAGCACCCTGGTGCCGCTGCAACGCAGTTCGAACAACGGCTTGACCCTGGGCGCCACACCCCTGCGCACAACCCGCCCGGTGCCGGCCTCGGGGGATGTGTTCCTGGCCCTGCAATCGGAAAAACTGCTGCTGGACAACGACAATGCGGGGCCGGAATGGAACCGTCTGCGTGGCCGCGTTGCCGACATCGTCTTCCAGGGCGAAAGCCTGAAAGTGTTCGTCGACCTCGAAGGCGGGCCAACGGTCAGCCTGCGCCAACCCAGCCATCACGAAGGCAACCTCAGCCTGCCGCCCATTGGTGCGCCCATGATGATGCGCCTGCACCCGGAAGACACCATCGTCGTTCCACGCGCCGGGATCTGATTCCCCGATTCAGGACATTTCGTCCCGTAGCAGCACGGTTTGTCAGCATTTGCGATGCAAGCTCCCGCCGACAAGCTGTTCTGCCACGGGCCGATGTTGTTTCCGGCGCAAACGATAACCGGCATCCCCCGCGCAGCGAAATATTTCGTCCCCCCCCTGCAAAACAGCCGATCACAGCGCCCGACACCTCAAGTTCAGCGCTTGTGGTTCCGGGCAATCCTTATCCTGATCACATCACCCGCCACCCTCGGCGTTCACGGAGATCGAGATGAATTCTGCACTGACTGAAAACCAACGCCTGCTGGCCCTGCGCGAACATCATGTACCGCGTGGTATCGCCACCGCCCACCCGGTTGTCGCGGCACGGGCCGAGGGCGCCGAACTGTGGGATGTCGATGGCAAGCGTTATCTGGACTTCGTCGGTGGCATTGGCGTGCTCAACGTCGGCCATAACCATCCGAAGGTGGTCGAGGCCGTGCGTCGGCAGGTTGGCGAGATCTCCCACGCCAGCTTCCAGGTGGTGGCCTACGAGAACTACATTCAGGTAGCGGCCCGCCTGAACAAACTGATCGGCGGCGACGCACACTACAAAAGCGTGCTGTTCACTTCCGGCGCAGAAGCCGTCGAAAACGCGGTGAAGATCGCCCGTGGCTACACCAACCGCACTGCGGTGATTTCCTTCCGCGGCGGCTTCCACGGCCGTACGCTGCTGGGCGTCACCCTGACGGGCATGAGCCAGCCCTACAAACAGAACTTCGGCCCCTTTCCCGCCGAGATCTATCACGCCACCTACCCCAACGCCTATCGCGGTGTCAGCAGCGACGATGCGCTGGCCGCGCTGGATGAGCTGTTCGCCACCGACGTGGCGCCGGATCGTGTCGCCGCGATCATCGTCGAACCGGTCCAGGGCGATGGCGGCTTCCTCGCCGCGCCCAAGGAATTTCTGCAAGCGGTGCGCGCCCACTGCACCCAGCACGGCATCGTGCTGATCCTCGATGAGATCCAGGCGGGTTTCGGCCGTACCGGCACAATGTTCGGTTACCAGCATGCCGGCATTCAACCTGATCTGGTGACCGTCGCCAAGAGCCTGGCCGGTGGCATGCCGCTGTCTGGCGTGGTCGGTCGCGCCGAAATCATGGATGCGCCGACGCCGGGCGGCCTGGGCGGCACATATGGCGGCAACGCAGTAGCTTGTGCTGCGGCGCTGGCCGTACTGGACCTTTTCGAAGAGCAGGATCTGCTGGCACAAGGCGAGACACTGGCGGCCCAACTGCATGATGGGTTGCTGGTCCTGCAGAAACGTTACCCGAGAATCGGTGACGTGCGCGGCCTGGGCTTCATGCAGGCGATCGAAATGGTCGCTGACGATGCCGCCCGGAGCCCGGATGCAGCACTGGCGCAAAAGGTCATCGATGAAGCCCGACACGCCGGTTTGCTGGTCATCAAGTGTGGTGTGCATCGCAACGTGGTGCGCTTCCTCGCGCCGCTGGTGACCACGCAGGAGCAAGTGGCAGAAGCCTTGCAAATGCTCGAAAAAGCGTTGGCCGCCGCCTGCTGAACGCAGTAGCGGTAACACCCGGCCCGACCTGCTACGGCAGTGTCGGGCCCGGGATAAAAATCATGATGCAGTCGGCATGGCCTACTCAGGAGCAAGTCATGAGAGTCACCCATTACAAGGCGTTAGGCCTGTCAATCGGCACGTTGGTTGACCGTGAGCGGGGCATTCTGGAAGGCCTGCGACCACTTGCAGTGCAAAGTGAATCCAGCGCCAGCGATGCGCAATTGCTCAGTATTTACCGACAGGTGGCGCAAGAGCTGGCCAGCAGTGCGCCGCAGATCAGCGCAACCGCTTTGCACGGCCAACTCTACCAACGTGTGGCGCAACAATTGCAGATTATCCCGAGCTGGGATGAAAGTGTGGCATTCAGTAGCTCTTCATCCCTGTGGCCGATTTTCGAAGACGCTCCCGGTGCCCTTCAGTACTTGGGCAAGTTCTACCGTTTGATTCTGATCGCCCCACCCCAGGGTATCGATGTACGTGCCCTGGCCCGTCGCCTGCCGACCGAATTCGATGCGGTCGTCGAGCCTTGCGACGAGGATTGGCACAACAGCCTGGAGTGTGAGTTACAACGCCTGGGGCTGGAGCGTTCGGAACTGTTACCGGTGCGCAGCATGGAAAGCGATGACCCGTGGAACGAGCGGGTGGATTTTCCGGTCTGCACACTACGTCGCGGCCATGACCAGCCGTGGAACCATTCGCCTCAGGCAATGGACGGCAAACGCTGTGAATACGCCAGCCTCGCTGACCTGGCCCATGCCCATCAAAGGGCATTGCACGCCTGAGCACGACGGCCCTGATTTGACATTGCGAGGACTGATCAATGGACACTGCAACCAAGCTCGACCGTATCGATATCAACATCCTGGTCCAATTGCAGAAGGACGGACGCATGACCAATGTCAGCCTCGCCGAAGCCGTTGGACTATCGCCCAGCCCTTGCCTGCAACGTGTCAAACGTCTGGAGGCCGCCGGGTACATCAGCGGCTATGAGGCCCACGTCAATCTGGCCAAGTTCGCCAACTCGGTGACCGTGTTCACCGAAATGACCCTCTCGGATCACAAGCGTGCCGACTTCGTTAAATTTGAATCGAGCATCCGCAACATCGACGAAGTGCTGGAATGCCACTTGATCAGTGGCGGCTACGACTACTTGGTGCGCTTCCTGTGCAGCAGCATCCAGCACTATCAGGAACTGATGGAATCGATCCTCGACAAGAACATTGGCATCGAGAAATACTTCAGCTACATCGTGATCAAATCACCCGTGGTCAAGAGCACCGTGCCACTGCGCAGCCTGGTTCGGGCGGTCTAAAAAAAAACCTGCAGCCGTTCGGCTTGCCGTGGATGGCGATCCCCGGATCGCTATCGCTGGCAAAACGCGCGGCTGTAGGTCAGGTTGACCCGGCAGCACCCTTCCCGAACTTACGACAGGATGCAGAACACCTTGCGCACAGTCTCCTCACTGGTCCACGCATTGGTGGCGCCCTCGGGCACGATCACCGTTTCTCCCGCACGCACATGATGACTGTCGCCCTGTTCAGCCTGCAGGGTCACCGAGCCTTCCAGAATAAACATCAGCTCGCTGTAACCCGGCTGGACCTGCTTGCGAGCGTAGGCCTCGCATTGCCACAGCCCGATGCGCAGGTTACCGACGCTGAACAGGGTTTCACTCCAGGCTTTTGGTGTGGCGGTCAATAGCACATTGGCAGCCGGTGGATTCGTCGGCGCAAGCGGCTGAGACAGATCGATCCTGATGGGGACCGTGGGCATGCCGGTACTGTCTGAAAGCCCCGGAAACGCCATGAACAGCCGGCGCAATTGCCCGCGATGTTGCCAGCGCACACGGATCCCGCGGGGTACGACGAAGCAATCCCCCGCCGTCAGTTGCAGGTCGAACCCCTCACCCTGCAAACGCAACTCGCCGGTTTCGATCACACCCAGCTCAACCCAGGGAAACGGCTCGATCAGCAGGTTCGATTCCGTGCTGGTACTACTGCCGGCAGCATAGCCCTGCACGGGGTCGTGGAAGTTGATGACACGGCCGGCGGCCAGCGGATCACCCGGCAGGGCGTAGGATGCGCAAGGCAACTGGCGATCGGTATGGGGGTGGGAGTAATGCAGAATCGGTGGCATACGCTTAACGCTCGCTCATCGGCCGATGACATCCAGGAATTGCTGCCAGCCCGCCGCCAGGCGAATGCCCGGTGCCCGGAAGGCATGCAGAGGAATGGGATTGAAATGCTCGCCCGCCAGCAAGCCGAGCTCGACCTTCTCGCCCGCCGTCATGGCTGCCAGTTGCCTGCCCATCCAGGTCGACATCGCGACCCCGCCACCGTTGTAGCCAATGGCGTAGTAGCTGCGTTCATCGAGCTGCCCGGCATGGGGCAGATAATCAAGGGTCATCGCCACCAGCCCCGACCAGCGATAGGCGATGGCCTGGTCGCGCAGAATCGGGAAAACATCGCCCATGCTGCGCTGCAAAGCGTCGAAGGCACCTTGTGAATCGCCCTTGCCGAACGCACCCCGCCCGCCAAAAATCAAACGATCGCCGATGACTCGGAACCAGCGCAACATGCGCTTGGTGTCACCACACACCTGCCCGCCCGGCATGATCGTAGCGAGGATATGCGGTGGCAGGGGCTGCGTGGCGATGATCGCGCTGCGGAACGGAATCAACCGTCGATGCAGCGTATCGGTGGCGCGGGTCTGGTCGGAATAACCGTTGGTGGCGTAGATCACTTGCCGGGCACTGACCCGCCCTTGCGGCGTCTGCACGATCACCCGGTCACCTTCGCGACGGACCTGCTCGGCCGGGCTGTTGATGAACATTTTCACGCCATGATCGACCAGGTGGCGAGCCATGCCGCGCGCGTAGTTCAAAGGATGAATACCCCCGGCTTTGGGTGTCAGCAAGCCGCCGGAAAAGATCGTCGAACCGGTCATTTCCCGCACCTGCTCGGCCGAGATCATCCGTGATGACGCACCGCCGGTTTCACGCTTGATCCAGTCCGCGGTGGACTCCAGCGCACCCAGCGCGTGGACGTTGTGCGCCGCTGCGATATGCCCGCCCAGGTGCAGCTCGGCACCGGTCAGGCCGAGGGTCTCGACCATTTCCACCAGGCTGTCCACCGCGGCATAACCGGTGTGGTACATCTGCAAGGCCGTGTCGCGACCAAAGCGCGACATGAGCGTGGGAAAGCCTACCCGGAACTTCGGTGACACCACGCCGCCGTTACGTCCGCTGGCGCCCCAGGCCAGGGTATTGGCCTCGACGATGAGTGGCTCGCGACCACTGCGGGCGATGTGATGGGCTGCCGAGAGACCGGTGTAACCCGCACCGATAATCACCACGTCACATTGCCGCTCGCCTTCCAGGGATTGCAGCGCGGGTGCCGGTTGGGCGGTGGCCGCCCATAAGCTCTGAACAGTCATGCCAGCCTCTCGACTCAATAAGGATTGGCGCTCACGGCCATGGCCTGAGCGCCCAGGGGATCAACCCAGCTCTTTCTCGACCGCGTCGGCCAATTGCGCCAGCGAGGTGAAATGGTAATGCGGCTCGGTGCGTTCCGACTCAAGGGTGCCGCCGGTGCCTTTCTGGGCAAAACGACGCTCGATCCAGCAGGTCTGATAACCCAGGCGCATGGCCACGCCAATGTCGTGGTACTGGCTCTGGGCAACGTGCAGGATGTTTTCGAACAGGATGCCCTGGGTCGCCAGCACACCCCGGGTGTAGGCAAAGAACTGCGGATCGGGTTTTTCGAAGCGCACGTCATCGACGGTGACCCGCACGTCGAACGGCTGGTCGAGGGTTTCGGCCATGTAGTTCAAGGCCCAGATCTGCGAGTTGGTGGTGGCCACCAGCTTGAAGTGCTTGCGCAGACGCTTGAGTGCTTCGACCGAATCAGGGAACGCCGGGAAGTTTTTCACCGACTGCGCCAGGCCTTTGGCATAGTCGTCGTTGTCCGGCAGCCCCAGCTTGGAGGCGATGACATGGTAGCAACGCTCCAGGTCATCCGGCCACCAACCCGAATCAGTGGAGGCGCGGGCCTCGCGATAGGCTTTGAGGATGTCGTCGTCGCTGCGGGCCTTGCCCGCTTCACCCGCGACTTCGCGAACATGGGCCAGGATGCCGGCTTCGAAATCGATGAGGGTACCGACAACGTCGAACGTCAGGGCTTTGAACTGCTTAAAAGACATAGGGCGCTCCGCAAGAAAAGTCGTATGGGTGAAACTGACTGGACAGGCCCATTATCTGCCCGCCTTCTCGCGAAATATTCTGTTTTGCCCTACCCCAGAGGCATAACCTACTGTTTTTTTACTCGGCGTGCCGCTCCTGTGCTCAATGGGTCGATTCCAAGGTGGGAAGCAACCCCAGATGAGGGTAAAGCGCGTCGATCCTGAGCATGTCCTCGCGCATCTCCTCAATGATCCAGTCACGCACGCTTTCCACGATCGGACGCACCGGGCGATTGGCCGGAACGACCAGGCAGCAATGCCGGGAATTGACCCGAAAGGCGTCCGTCGCCGGCACCAGTTCTCCCTTGCACAGGGAGTTGGAAACCACGTTCAACCACCCCAGCGCCATGCCCTGGCCCAACAAGGCGGCCTGCACCACCACGGCATAATCGGAGAACACCAGCGCATTGTCGGCGCGTCCAGGCGTCTCGAACGCGGCGGCCCAACCGCGATCCTGGTTGTCCATGCTGATCAGCGTCGGCACCTGTTTCTTGCCCTTGCCCCGAATGACATCGGCCAGGTACTGAGCGTTGCACACCGGCAGGGTGATTTCCGGAATAACCAGTGTATCCGTGGCTTTCAGGCTGCCTGCTTCCAGATAACGCATGCCCAGGTCGACGTCCACCAGGGGCCCGCCGATCTTGCCGGACATCAATTGATAGCGCATGTCGACGGTGGGAAATCGCTGGCTGAAACGACTCATGCGCGGCATCAGCCAGTGGGTGGTGAACGCCGTGGACACCGACAGCGTCACGGTCTCGATCCCCGTCGCCCGTGCTTCGATTTCACTGATTGCCGACTCGATGGTACTGAAGCCTTCCTGCACACGGCGATACAAAATGCTGCCGCTTTCCGTCAGCCTCGCCCCGCCCCGAACACGCTCGAAAAGCTGCACGCCAAGGTGCTCCTCCAGGCGCGACAACATGCGACTCACGGCCGGTTGGCTGACGCACAGTTCATCCGCCGCCCGGGTGAAGCTGCCACATCGAGCGGCCGCTTCGAAGACGAACAACGAGCTGGAGCTGGGGACCTTTCGACGGAGATTAGACATGACCTGAGTTTATGCCTGGCACAACTATTAGTAAATTGTCCCGAGCAAAATACCCCGCCTATTCTGGTGAGCGACTGCGTAAAGCGACCCGCGGATTTTCGGCGCAGCACTCCTCCCCTCACGAGACCTTCCTCCCTATGAAAAACAATCTGAAGTTTTACATCGATGGCCGCTGGGTGGAGCCTCACAGCTTCGATCGCCTGCCCGTTATCAACCCCGCCACCGAGCAAGCATTCTGCGAAATCGCCATGGGTGACCTGGACGATGTCGAGTCCGCCGTCACGGCCGCTCGACGCGCCTTTCCAGCGTTCTCAAGCTCGTCGCCTGCGCAGCGCAAACAATTGCTGCAGCGGATTCTGGATGTCTTCATGGCGCGCTACGATGAAATTGCCGAGGCCATCGTTCAGGAAGTCGGCGCGCCGAAAGCCTTGTCCCACGCCTGGCAAGCCGGAATCGGAAAGCGGCACCTGGAGCAGCTGCTGCGCACCCTCGACACGTTCGAGTTCCAGAAATCCCGCGGCACCACACTGATTGCCCATGAGCCAGTGGGCGTGGTGGCGCTGATCACCCCTTGGAACTGGCCGATCAATCAGATTGTCTGCAAGGTCGCGCCGGCCCTGGCCGCCGGATGCACCATGGTCCTCAAGCCGAGTGAAATCGCACCGATCAATGCCTTGCTGTTTGCCGAGGTCATGCACGAAGCCGGCGTGCCGGCCGGGGTTTTCAACCTGATTAACGGCGATGGCCCGACGGTCGGCGCCGCACTGTCTGCACACCCGCAAGTCGACATGGTTTCGTTTACCGGCTCGACCCGCGCGGGTACGGAAATCGCGCGCCTGGCCGCGCCGACGGTCAAGCGCGTACATCAGGAGCTGGGCGGCAAATCTGCAAACATTTTGCTCGACGACGTCGACTTGCAAACGGCCGTGAGCAGCGGTGTAGACGGTTGCTTTGGCAATAGCGGCCAGTCCTGCAATGCGCCGACGCGCATGCTGGTGCCCGCCGCGCTGCACGACCAGGCCGTGGACATCGCCCGTCGCGCCGCGCAAAAACACATCGTCGGCGCTCCCGATGCAGACGCCACGACCATGGGCCCGGTAATCAGCGAGCGTCAGTACGACAGCATCCAGCGGATGATCGCCATCGGTATCGACGAAGGCGCGCAACTGGTTTGCGGCGGGCCTGGTCGACCCGAGCACCTGCCCTTGGGCTTTTACGTGCAACCGACGATCTTCGCCCATGTCACCCAGGACATGACCATTGCCCGCGAGGAAATTTTCGGACCGGTGCTGGTCATCCAGGCCTACGAAGATGAAGCACAAGCGGTCAGCATGGCCAACGACAGCGTGTTTGGCCTGGCGGCTTACGTTCAATCGGCGGACCGGGCGCGAGCCCGCGACGTTGCCCTGCAAATGCGTGCCGGCAGCGTCTACATCAACTATCCGGGTTGGGATTCCGGCGCGCCGTTTGGTGGCTACAAACAATCGGGCAACGGCCGCGAGTACGCCGAATGGGGACTGGAGGCGTTTCTGGAAGTGAAGGGAATTGTCGGTTGGGGGGCTTGATGCCCCCGTCCTGACAGGCTCGCCGGGCAGGTGGTTGCTACTGTTGAGCCGCCACCTCGCCCACACTGCCCGACACTTTCGCCTCAGCCCTGATCAGATCGGCCATCCGCTCGGCGATCATCAGGGTGGGAACGTTGGTGTTGGCGCAGGGAATCGAAGGCATCAGCGAGGCATCACACACACGCAGCCCATCGACACCGATCACCCGGCCATCACCGGTGGTGACCGCCAGTGGATCATCGGCACGCCCCATGCGGCAGGTACCTGCCGGATGCCAGGTGCCACCGACATTGCGCTGTACAAATTCGGTCAGGGCCCTGTCATCGGCGAGCAGCTTTTTCACGGTGACACCCTGAGTCACCAGGCCATGAATCAGCAAGCTCCGCAACGGCCCGGCGATATCCAGCAACAGGCTCAAGGCGCCGCGTTGCAGCGCATTGAACAAGCCCGGCATCGCGACCCTGGCCACCCTTGGCGAGTAGCTCGATGGAAATACCACGCTGCACTCGCGGCTCAAGGCTGGCGCCGACAACGTCTGGGCCCCGAAGCGTAGCGCCTGCTTCAGACGCTCAAGGTCCCGCACATCGCCAAGCATGTCGAAACGCACTTGCGGTTCGTCATGGGGATCGCTGGATGTCAGGCGCAGCTGCCCCCGGGAATAGGATTTGTTGACCCAGAAAAAGATCGTGCCCAAGCGATAACCGATCGAATGCCAGCCTGATCGAGAGAGGATTGCACCGTGCATATCACACGGCACCGTGTCGGCCAGTCCCGAGGAAAAACGCACGATGGCCTGTTCATGGTGCTCTTCGGGAAACGCCGTCCGGCCTTCGCGATTGAGCAGCGCAGACACCGCAATCGAAGGGTGCTCCATCAGGTTTGCGCCCACCCCGGGACGGTCCGCCACCGACGCAATGCCCAATGCAGCCAGGTCGTCCGCCGGACCGATCCCGCTGCGTAGCAACACGGCGGGACTGTGGATCGCACCGGCACAGACGATGACCTCACGCGCCCTCAAGGACTCGACGACTCCATGGCTGTCGATAATCCGGGCGCCCGTCGCACGACCGGCCTCGACCAGCACCCGATCCACCACGCAGCGGGTGCGCAGGGTCAGGTTCTTGCGCTGGCGCACCTCATCGGTCAGATAACACACCGATGTCGGGATTCGCTCGCCTTGCTCGCTGACGCCAATAGCGCCCACGAACACGCCCTGCTCCCAGTGGCCATTCTGGTCTGCCTTGTGCTCGAGGCCGCGTCCGCCCAGGACCTTCATCACCGCTTTGACGAAAGGCGAAAGGCGTTCGGATGGCGTACGCCGGATCCTGACCGGGCCGTCGCTGCCATGCAGCGCCTTATCCTGCGACCCGCAAAAGTCGGTGTCATTTTCCAGTTTGCGAAAGTACGGCAGGCAGGTTTGCCAGCTCCAGCCTTCGGCCCCCAGCGCCTGCCATTCGTCATAGTCGGCCGGCGCGCCACGGTTGGTCATCAAGGCGTTGATCGCCGAGCCTCCACCGAGGATCCGTGCCTGCTCATAGCGCCGCGTGACATCGGCGCGATACCCCATCAACGCGGTCAGGCGCTGCCAGATATTGCTGACATCCAGATAGGCCCGCCCGGGGTACCGGCTACGTATCTCGGGGGGCATCGTGTGCAGGGAGATGTCGCGCCCCGCCTCGACCAGGCACACCTGTTTGTCGGGGTCCTCCGAGAGCCGGGCGGCCAACGCGCACCCGGCCGACCCGCCACCCAGAATCAAATAATCGATCATGCCGGCACCTTACTGTACGAACTTGAGCCAGCGATCCTTGGCGGCAATCCCCTCGGCGGAGGCCCACCACTCTTCCGACATCAGCGCTTGCCTGGCCGCGTTATCCGGAGAGCTTGGCAGCTCCTTGGCCCGCTCGGCGGTGATTTTCCCCGTACCGAAAGCCGCCGGGTTTCCCGGACCGTAATCGATGTAGAGCGGCAGGTTGGCTTGCAGTTCAGGCGATACCGCCTCGTTGACGAACTTCACGGCCGCCGCATAGTTGGGGGCATTTTTCAGGATGCACAGCTGGGTGTTTTGCAGCAAGCCGTCGTTATAGGTGAAGGCCACGTCCGGATTGCTCTTTTGCACGGCGCTGGCGCGACCATTCCAGATCATCAACATGTCGACTTCGCCGTCAGCGAGCAATTGCGCCGACTGACCACCCGAGGTCCACCACACGGCAATGTTCGGCTTGATCTGCTCGAGACGCTTGTAGGCACGGTCGACATCCAGCGGGTAAAGCTTGTCGCGAGGCACGCCGTCGGACAGTAGCGCCGCTTCCAGCGTGCTCATCGGATCATTACGCAAGGCACGCACGCCGGGGAAGTTCTTCACGTCCCAGAATTCAGCCCAGGTCTGCGGCACTTTTTTCAGGTTTTTCTTGTTGTAGCCAATGACCGACGAATAGAACTCGTAAGCCACCGAATACGGCGTGCGGTACGCCGCTGGCATGCTCTGCACGTTGGGCAGCTTGCTCAGGTCCAATGGTTCGATAAGTCCTTCTTTACCGCCGCGCAAGCAGTTGGAGGGTGGCGTATCGATCACGTCCCAGACCGGCTTTTTCGCTTCGCCCTGGGCTTTGACCATCGGCCAGGCATCGGGCGCGCTGTCCTGTTTGATGGTCATGTTCAGCAGCTTGGCCGCCGGATCCAGGATGGCCTTGGTCTGGGCCTCCTGGTAAGCGCCGCCTTGGGAAACAAAGGTGATTTCGTCGGCCACGGCAGGCATCGCGCACGCCACCGAAAGACTTAACAGGGAAATGACGGAACCGAACGCTTGAGCAACAGACAAGGTTTTCATGGCAAATCATCCTGGACGTAGATTAATTCGGCAGCGTTAAAACCTCGACTGAACACCCTGCACCCGCGTGCGTTGCTCAGGTTTGATTTTATTGTTCGACCGAGCGGGACATTTCGACGTTACAAGAGCATCACACCAGGGGCAATACACCAATAGTCAAGGCTATCATAACTTCAGATCATGCTTGTTTACCCAGGCAGCTGCCAGCCTCCTCCCTGGCCTCTCACCTGCTTGAGCGCCGCGAACGGCAAGCGCCTGGCCAGTTCCTGCGCGAGGTACCGGGCGAAAACCGAGATGCGCTGCGGAATGTGCCGACGATGTTGATAGACCACGAAGATATCGGCCCTGGGCGCCTGGTAATCGCTTAGCACCGCCCGTAATCGCCCGCTTTCAAGGTGTTCCTGAACATTCCAACGCGAACGCAGGATCAACCCATGCCCGTCCAGCGCAAGCCGTAATGCGACTTCACCATCGTTGCTCGACAGCGTGCCGCTGACTTTGTGGGCGTAATCCTGGCCATCCTTGCTGAAGCGCCAGATCGCATAGTCGCTGCCGAACTGGCGCAGAACGATGCAGTTGTGCTGCCCCAGATCAGCCACCCCTGTCAGCTCAGGCATAGCTTCAAGGTATTGCGGCGAAGCACAGAGAATGCGTGGGTTTTCCAGCAGGCGCACAGCGATCAGTCGCGAATCGGGCGGCTCGCCCATGCACACGCTCAGGTCGAACTGATCATCCAGCAGACTCAAAGGCAGGCTGGACAGCTCCAGGGAAAGTTCCAGCTCCGGGTGCAAACGGGCGAAGCTGGAGACCACCGGCGCCAGATGCTGCCGGCCAAATCCCAGGGTGCCATTGATCCGCAAGCGCCCCTGCAAGGTCGGTTGCCGGCTGTTGAGTGCACTTTCCAGCTCTTCCAGCTGCCGCAGGATCGGCCGTCCTCCTTCCAGGTACAAGGTCCCTTCCGGAGTCAGCGACAGTCGTCGGGTGGTGCGCTGCAGCAACTGCACCCCTAAACGCGCTTCAAGCTGGCTCAAGCGTTTGCTCACCGCAGGCAACGACAGACCGAGGTGCCGCGCGACTTCGGTGAGACTGGCGCGTGTCGCCACCTGCTGGAAGAAGCTCAAGTCATCGATCATCGCCATGGATTCTTTCCTTAAAACTAAGAATGGCTTTCGCTCAAGACTAATTATTAATACAGGGCTTCTGCATACACTGGCAATCAGTCCCCATCAATCCCAGGAGTCGATTCCATGAGCAAAGCCCAGTACAAAATTGCAGTGATCCCCGGCGACGGCATCGGCAAGGAAGTCATGCCCGAAGGCGTGCGCGTACTCGACGCCGTGGCCGCCAAACACGACCTGAAACTGCTATGGGACTGGTTCGATTTCGCCAGCGCCGATTACTACCTGGCCCACGGCAAAATGATGCCCGACGACTGGTTCGACATTCTCAAGGACTACGACGCGATTTACTTCGGTGCAGTGGGCTGGCCAGACGTCGTGCCTGATCACATTTCCCTGTGGGATTCGCTGTTGCAGTTCCGTCGCGAATTCGACCAATACGTCAACCTGCGCCCTTGCCGCCTGATGCCGGGCGTCAAGGCCCCGCTGGCCAATCGCAAGCCCGGCGACATCGATTTCTGGGTCGTGCGGGAAAACACGGAGGGTGAATATTCCAGCGTCGGCGGCAAGATGTTTGCGGGTACCGAGCGGGAAATTGTCTTGCAGGAAACCGTCATGACCCGCGTCGGCGTCGACCGCATTCTCAAGTTCGCCTACGACCTGGCCCAGAGCCGCCCGAAGAAACACCTCACCTCCGCCACCAAATCCAACGGCATCGCGATCACCATGCCGTACTGGGATGAGCGCGTCGTAGAGATGGGCAAGAAATTTCCTAAAGTGAAGGTCGACAAGTACCACATCGACATCCTCACCGCGAACTTCGTCCTGCATCCGGACTGGTTCGACGTGGTGGTCGCCAGCAATCTGTTCGGCGACATCCTTTCCGATCTCGGCCCCGCCTGCACTGGAACCATCGGCATCGCGCCGTCAGCCAATATCAATCCCGAGCGCAACTTCCCGAGCCTGTTCGAGCCCGTGCACGGCTCGGCGCCGGACATCGCCGGAAAAGGCATCGCCAACCCGATCGGACAAATCTGGTGCGGTGCGATGATGCTCGAACACCTGGGCCACCCGCAGGCGGGTGCGGCGGTATTGGCCGCAATCGAAACGGTACTGGCGATGGGGCCGGAGAACGCGCCATTGACCGCCGATATCGGCGGCAACGGCGACACTGAAGCCTTGGGCAAGGCCATCGCCGCTGCGGTCTGAGCCGGCAAATAACGTTCAATCTTCCGTTCACGGCACGTGATACGGGAGATTGTTGCGCGCGACTTTGGCATCGTGTGAACACCTTTCCAGCGTTTGCGAGAAACACCATGACCCTGCTGTTCAAAGTCGACGATGCCCGTGGGTGTGCCTGGAAATCACTGTTCCAAAAACACGCGCCGGACATCGACGTGCGCTTCTGGCCGGACATCGGCGACCCGTCGCAAGTACGCTACTTCGCCGCCTGGCAACCACCACGGCAGCTGCATGAACGCTTCCCGAATCTGCAAGTGATCTTCGCCACTTCGGCGGGGGTCGATCAATTCGACCTCCGCGAACTGCCAGAACACATCAAGGTTGTACGCATGCTCGACCCCGGCATCGCACAAGGCATCGTCGAGTACGCCTGCTTCGCCGCGTTGAGCCTGCATCGACAGATCCCGCTGTACTTGCATCAACAACGGACCCGGCACTGGCAAGACCATCTCCTGACCCCGGCGACGCAGCGTCGCATCGGCGTCATGGGGCTGGGCAACCTGGGTGTTGCGGTGCTGCAGAGTTTGCGTGCGTTCAATTTCCAATTGCATGGCTGGGCCCGCTCGCAAAAGAACATCGACGGCGTGCAATGCCATGCCGGCGACGACCAGCTCGAGTCCTTCCTTAACCAGTGCGACATTCTGATCTGCCTGCTGCCACTGACCGACAACACCCGCGGCCTACTGAACGCGAGGACGCTGGCCGCGCTGCCAAAGGGCGCCAGCCTGATCAACCTGGGTCGCGGCGGTCATCTTCAGGAAGACGATCTGCTTAAAGCACTGGAGTGCGGGCAACTGAGCCACGCCATTCTTGACGTGCTCAAAGAAGAACCACCATCGCCGGATCATCGCTTCTGGCAACACCCACAGATATGGCTCACCCCGCACATTGGCGCAATGACCGCACCGCAGAGTGCATTCGAGGGGTTGCTGGCCAATATCAGGCGTCAACAGGCCGGCGAGCCCCTGCAAGGCTTGATCAAACGCGATGATGGGTACTGAGGCACCGCAGAAACGGATTTGACCGAGTCTGTCTCCTCAATATATTAAAAGGAAGGCGCGCCCTCTAGAACGCGCCTTTATCTCTGTATCAGCAAAAACGCCGATCAGACTACACCGTGCATAAAAAACTCGACCGGAACCTTAAAGTAATCAGAAAGTCCTTTTATCTGAGATACAGTCATTTTTCTTTTATTATTGAGCATTTCTGAAATAGCACTTTGAGAAGCAATTTCGGACAAGTCCTTTTGTTTAACTCCCCTATCGGCAATAAGAAACGCCAAGGCTTCCGATTGAGAGGAGTAAGGGATCAACACCGTCTCAGTCTCATACTCATGGACGCGATCAGCCACCAGCTCCGCGAAGCGTGCTGCTACATGCACTTCACTGTCAGCATGAGAGTAAAGCTCATCGATTAGCGCCATGCGCCCCTGTAAATCTTTATCATCCTTGATTTTTTCATGACAGGCGGACAATAACCGGGACATGGTCACCATCTGATCGCTCAGACCATCAAGCATTGGTGAAATATTAGCTATGAAAGAATCTAGTCCAGTGGCTTCGATTTTATCACGCTTCATTTTGTCACCTATATTCTGACAATACATAATAGTAGATCATCCAATCAGAACTACTTGACCTCACTTCTACACCACTTGTCGTATCCGGCGTTCTTCCATACGAGCAAAATTATCTCAAATCCAGATATCTATTAAACAGATATTCAGCCTGCTGATTCACACCACACCGGAACGGCATGCCTATCCCAACGCCACCAACGCATCCCTGATAAACTGCAACCTTTCGCCTCTCTGATCCAGATCCCCCAATGTCCTTACACACCGCTCCGCTCTCCCGCCGCTTCTCCGTCGCCCCGATGATGGATTGGGCGTAGCAATCCCCCAACACCCCACCCAGCTTGGCTTCCCTGCTATAACTTCTTCGCTTTGTAGCAATTTCTAAGCAAGCTGTAATTCTGCCTGTCACGGGCACTGCCGGTACTATGCTTTTATTTTTGCTCGAAAGGAGTCGACGCCATGCCTCGTGGTTATTCGTTGCCGGATGTGCTGGAGAGGATCTACCACAACCAGTTAGCCTTAGAGGCGGCCCGTGATGGAGCTGACGTTGCGAGTCGAGCAGCAGGCCCCATCAGAGGTGGGCGAAAATATTCGGGGAGCCCTGCAGACGATTGATGAAATGCCGGCTATATCAAACAGGGCCTAGCGCGGCTCCGAAGTTTAGACCTCAGCTAGAGATGCAGTACCGAGAAGCTTCTGAAGGCCCGGCAAAAACAACACGCCGGGCTTTATGACAAGTACCTCAGCGAGCCGACCAGTAGGTGGTACCCTTGGAAATGATCCCAGGCATCCGGCCATAGCGTTCAGCAACGATGACTGCAAGAGCGGGATACGTTGTCTCAAGGTGTGGGACCATCATGGCCACATACTCTTCAAACGAAGGATGCCGTTTCCAGTACCCGTCCGATACAGCATCGTGGAAAGACCTATCAAACCAGCCACGCGTGATCATGAGCAAGCCAGCAATGCGATCCTCAATCTGTTCCGCATAGTTGGCCTGCTGATAGCCGTCCTGCTTCATTCTCTCACGCTCAGCGTACGTACCTGGGCAGTAGTTCAACCGCTCGTTGACCTCCATGAATCGCTCGTGATGTTCCCGGTGAGTTTTCTGATCCGGTTTGTAGTCCGACGCAAAACGAAAGTCACAGTACCGACAATGGCTGACAGAGTGAGGACCATCGGGAATATCAACATATTGGTTAACTACTTCTTCAAAGTGACGGTTGAGTTCGTGATAATTCCGAACACCGGCAACTTCATTGGAAGCCAAATCAAGCCGCTTCGCGTGTGGCAATTCGGGGAAATTTGCTTTGAGCTGTTTGGCATGACGCTTGACATTCTGAATGTCAGCGTAGGTAAGAATATATTTCATCGCAGCCTCACAAAGGCTGGACCTGGCGTCCACTGCAAGATCCCAATACAGGGCGGTTTGATACAGTCACGGTAATGCGCATGCTTTGCCATTGTGGACGGCGGGCACCTACCGAGTGCCTGACAACACGGTACAGCGGCTGACCGACGAAAACAACATTGTCTTAATCGGGACGTATAGGGATTCGAACCCCTGCTAACATCCCTAAGGACCGCTCCAGGCCAGCAAATACGGCGCTTTCGACTTTTATCTTTAGCGTCTTGCGGCCCAGAGCGGCCCTAAATTTGCCCTAATTTTGCCCTAAGACACTTCCTCAGATTTGAACTGCTGCTACTCTGAAAACTCCATGGAGGACTTCATGCCAAACTCAGACCTGCTCCCTTCGCTGCTATTCAAAATCAACGAAAACCAGCTCGCCCTCGAGGCTGCCATCCTGGAACTCTCAAACTGGGTGGAGCAACGGGGATCGGCCGACGTCGCCGACAATGTTCGAGGCGCCCTATACACGATTGACCGCAATGAGGAGTTCATCAAGATGACACTCGCGGTGCTCATGACACCTGAGTGATTTCTTACATTCATCCTCTTGATCACCGTGGTCTTCTTGCCTTACTCAGAGAATAAACAAGACCGCCAGTGCGGCCTGGCTTGTTCCTTACATCTCAACCTGTGTGCCCAGTTCTATCACCCGATTCAACGGCAACTTGAAGTACTTCAGGTTGCTGTTGGCGTTCTTGAGTAAAAAAGCGAATAGACTTTCTCGCCAACGGGCCATACCGACGCGCTTGGTCGGGATCACCGTTTCCCGGCTGAGGAAGTAGGTCGTGCGCATCGGACCGAAATCCAGTTCAGCCAAATGACAGAGACTTAACGCCAAGGGGACATCGGGCTCCTCGATAAAGCCAAAGTGAAGGCTGACTCGGAAGAAGCCTTCACCATAGGCTCCAACCTCAAACCTTTGGTTAGCACTCACACGAGGGCTGTCTTCAGACACCACGGTGAGCAGTACCACCTGTTCATGCAAGACTTGGTTATGCAGTAAGTTGTGCAGAAGTGCATGAGGTACAGCATCAGCCCTAGCCGTCAGGAAAACCGCTGTGCCTTGCACACGATGCGGAGGCTGTGAGCGGAGACTGCTGATAAACAATGGCAGAGGAAGCGCGGTTTCATCCAGCCGCTCAACAATGATCTTCCTACCCCGCTTCCAGGTTGTCATCAAAATGAACAGGGCAATACCGGCAATGACTGGGAACGCACCGCCCTGAAAAATCTTTGGTGCATTGGCCGCAAAGTACAGGCTGTCTACTAGCAGAAAACCGAGCAGCATCGGGATGGCCAACCAGCGCGGTGTTTTCCAAAGGAGCAAGACGACAGCCGAAGACAGGATGGTTGTGATCAACATGGTGCCAGTCACAGCAACCCCATAAGCAGCCGCCAAGGCACTGGAAGACTCAAAGCCAATAACAAGCAACACAACTCCGACCATCAGTGCCCAATTAACTGTGCCGATGTAAATCTGCCCCTGCTCCTGGCTGGAGGTGTGCTGGATAAACATACGAGGGACGTACCCAAGCTGGATGGCCTGGCGGGTCAGCGAGAAAGCGCCGGAGATCACGGCTTGAGAAGCAATGATGGTGGCCAGGGTGGAGAGCGCGACCATCGGCAAAAGCGCCCAGTTCGGCGCGAGCAGATAGAACGGATTGCGCACAGCTTCTGGATTCTCCAGGATCAAAGCACCCTGGCCAAAATAATTGAGAACCAGTCCTGGCAACACCAGGATGAACCAGGCACGAGAAATCGGTTTGCGACCAAAGTGGCCCATGTCGGCATACAGTGCTTCAGCACCAGTCAATGCCAAAACGACAGCTCCCAAAATCGCCACGCCCATACCCGGATGAACCACAAAGAACTGCACTGCCCAAACCGGATTAAGCGCTTGCAGCACTTCCGGACGCTGCAAAATACCGTAGATCCCGAGCGCACCCAGCACCACAAACCACAGCACCATGACCGGGCCAAACAGGATGCCGATTCGAGCCGTGCCATGTTTCTGAATAAGGAACAGCCCCACCAGCACGATTACTGAGATCGGCACGACCCAGTGCTCGATCCCGTCAAATGCCAGCTGTAAACCTTCAACCGCAGACAGCACCGAAATAGCTGGGGTGATCATGCTGTCCCCGTAAAAAAGTGCTGCACCGAACAGCCCGAGCAAAACCAATACCTTGCTCATGTGCGGATAAGGCGCTGCCGCGCGGCGGGCTAATGCCGTCAACGCCATAATGCCGCCTTCGCCTTGGTTATTGGCGCGAAGGATGAACAGCACGTATTTGATCGAGACAACCCAGATCAATGACCAAAAAATCAGCGACAATATGCCTAGCACCCCGTCGTGATTTACCTGGACTCCATAGTGACCGGAAAATACTTCTTTCAGCGTGTACAGAGGGCTGGTACCTATGTCCCCGTAAACCACTCCAACAGCGGCGACGAGCAACCCCACTCCTGACGTTTTGGATTGGGAGTCTTCATGTGCAACGGTCACTGTTTCACTCAAGGGTCGCTACTCTCAAATCTCGGGGGAGGTAACTCATGCCATCCTTGGCAAAAACTTTCCCAGCGTCACCAGAAATGCAGGCGCATGGACGGTCTAAAATTCCGCAGCCAGTATCCCTGCTGACAAAACTGTTTACCGTAAAGAAAGCGTAAAAACTAAACGGCAACCCCAAAAAAATCCTGATTAGCATAAATGACCGATTCTGGCCGCTTTCTGCCGATGCTGACTGGCCGTAATGGGTCGTTTAATACCTGACATGACAGTGCAGAGCTCCCCGGCCTGCTTGAAAAATCACTTCCCTTGCACCCGTCCGCCCCCTGCTGTCGACAAGAACAGTGCAGATTCTGAACTAATGTGTCACACACGAATGAAAGCGATTTTGACGCCTAATATCTCCTCGTACGAAAAATACCAGCTGTTCCGGTAAAGCGCGTTGCGCATCAGGAATCGACAGGCGGTTTACGACTCATTTCAAATTCAAAAAATCTGTAGGAGCTGTGATATGAACAAGCTGAGCGCGATCCTTCTTCTACTCATGACAGGCGCTGCCCATGCTGCTGATCGCTTGACCACCGTCCAAGTATCGGGGCTCTTCGTCCCTGGCACCCAAGCACTGGGGAAAGCGCAAGGATTTACAGAGTGCGTTGATTTCTTCAACTACCTGTCGTGCACGCGCAGCAAGCCTATGGAGGTTTTTGGCGCAACGGCCAGTAGCGCTGAAATATCACTTGATGTCACAGATAACTTTTCTAGCGACGCAGATCCCATGGGAGGCGCCAAGATCGCGGGTGTGGCACTGGAGAAGCTGACCTACCGATCCATTCGCCTGGAATTTCAACCAGAAGAGCGCGCGGCTCTGGAAAAAGCGTTGCTCTCTGATGGATGGTTCGCAGTAGGCAACGAAAAACACCTAGAGTTTTACAAAGTGGGCATTCCTGCAACCTTCCGCGTCGGCAGCGCCTATACCACGTTGAGTCCTGTCGATATCAGCGAGGTCAGCAAACGGGCTTCCAGCCTGAAGTCAAATGCCGATCATTCAAGCATTAATTCAGATTTAGCCGATCCGGCACGGGCGATGTTGCGTGACTCGGAGCCCCGTGGCGTCGGCTCAACTCGTCCGCCTCGATTCTAATCAGCGGTAACACCCAAAGCATTCAAGACCAATAGGTGTTGCCGTTGGTCGCTTTCCGACGATGCATATCGGCCGCCTGGGGGTCTACTGCATGCATTTACGACAGGTAGCAATCGAATAGAATCGATCATTTCCATTATTTCACCAAAGCACCGAATATTTAGCGCAAAGCTGTTTGCGAAGCGGCTACTGTCAATTCTCTCAAATGTTCTTGCGTCCCGAAGCTATCCCCACTCACTGGGGATTTGCCCCAGAATTGGTTGAAACAACTTGAGGCGAAGCTGCTTCGAGTACAACCGCGTTCAGCTCGAGACTAGCAACATATGCTCAGCATCAGACCATGTGTTATGGCATGGAGAATGCTCGCAATGAACTAGGCTCTACATCTGAGTTCAGCCCACTACGTAGCGAAATGGCACACCCTACAGGATACCTCCATGCCTGCCATATCAGCTTTGCTCAAGCGCCTGCATCGGGAAACGATTGACTTACTCACGCCGACCAAACAATTCAACCTCCTGCGGTGGTTCTCAATCATCAGCTTCATCCTTATCAGCGCGATAGCTTTTGGGCTAGGTTCAGTATCGACTCGTTATCTAGTCACCGAGAGCTTGGAGCGCGACGCCCTGTTGTCAGCACAGTTTATTCAAGCCATCGCAAAAGGTGAGATTCGTCACCATGGGTTGGCCGGGATGCGTATGGGTGATGTTCTGGCAGCCACCCAATACGGGATGCTGTCGGAAGAAATGGCACTGAACCGGCAGCGGGCCCGCTCCGAGTTCCTCGATCACCTTTCCCACCTCCCGGACTCACTGCTGATCAGCATTTACTCACCGCTGCGAACAGTAATGTGGTCAACCAATCCGCAACTGATTGGGCAGCGTTTCCTGAACGACGAGGCACTCGAAGCGGCATTCAGCTCCAACGACCGGGTCTCCACTAAGTACAACGATGCTCATGAACTTCGTGCTGAACAGCAATTTTTGCATCCTGCGAAAATGTTCTTCATCGAGAGCTACATCCCGTTGGTGGATGATCTTGGAAATACTCTGGCAGTGGTGGAGATTTACAAGGAACCGGTCGATCTGATCGAGCGCCTTGATAGAGGGCACTGGATAATCTGGCTGTCTACCGCGTTGGGTGGTCTGCTGTTGTATTTCGGGCTGTACTGGCTCGTGCGACGGGCATCACTCCAGCTCGCCTCCCAAGAGGCGCAACTCGTTGCCAACAAGACATACGTGGGCCTGGTCGAGATGTCCACGGCGGTCGCGCACAGTCTGCGCAATCCGCTGGCCTGCATTCGCTCCAGCGCAGAACTGGCCAATGAAATGGACGGCCAGCCCGCGAAGAAGAACATCAACGATATTGTCAGCCAAGTGGATCGGATGGCGCAGTGGGTGCATGAACTGTTGCTGTGTTTGCGACCGATCCGTGGAGAAGCGGAACTGGTGGAACCAATGATCGTGGTGCAGGCCACATTGGCCGGTTTCAGCACGCAACTGACTCAGTCAAGGATCCAGATCGACTTTAAGAATGAGTCCACCCCCAAGATCATCAGCAATCCACTTTTACTTTCTCAAATCCTCAATAGCGTGATCGCCAATGCCATTGAGGCGATGCCGGGAGGAGGGAAATTGACCATCCAGGCAAATGTCGATGACTCCCATCAATGGCTGCACCTCATCATTGGTGACACCGGGAATGGAACGTCACGACACCAAGCAATGCTGGCTCATAAAACCTTCTACACCACCAAACAAGGCAAGCTGGGTATAGGGTTGATCATGGTGAAGCAAATCATGGAAAGTTTTGGTGGTGAAGCCAACCTGGCGCACCACGAAGATCAGGGAACATCGGTGCAATTGAGTTTCAGAGTTGTAGAAAGAAGAGCCAGTGGGTTGCGGTAGTCTTCGCGCAACCATACCTCCCTGGACTGATTGAACCCATCAGTGATGGTTATCAGCGGGATCATAAGGACGATAGTTAGTTGGCCTAGACCATTGATGCCAATGCCACAAGCCGATCCTGTAGCGCGGCTTCGAAAATAATGTAAAGGTTTTCTGCGTCGCCTACCCGCAAGGCGCCCGCTGTCTCAAGGCCGAGCACAAAACCTTCCGCTCTCGCCCCTGCTTTCACCGCCACAATCATCGAATCAGCACGGGCAATTTGTGCAAGTAAACGCTCGGTTTCACGTTTCATTTGAGCGCTTAACACTACATTGTCCATATGGGCCTCCGTCAACTCAGCCAGTAAGTCACAAGGAGTACCACGGAAACCCATGCAGCGGTCATTAGGATTGCGAGCCCAGCCAGTAGCTTGTCCATGTGCGGTCAGCTGCGAAGAAAAGACCAAGGATGGATGATGTGGTGGCCTCTAACAAGAATAGCGCGAGGCCATCACGACGTAGCACCAGATAGCTATAAAACCTGCCTCACTTAAAACAGTCCTCCTAAAGCAGCGGGCTCCCAATTCGTAATCACTAGTTCACCGCTAACCTCAGCTTTTCCTTGCCGCTGATTGGTGTTGCAGTATCGGATGTCCAGCGTCTCGAAGTGAAAGCCATCAAACACCCGGCGGATATCTGGATGATCGTTGATGCTGACCATCACCTTGCCTTTGCAGCGGCGCATGAAGTCGGCCATCCGTTCGTAGTTCTCGAATGGAAAATCCACCCCGTAACCGGCGGTTTGCCAGTAAGGCGGGTCCATGTAATGGAAGGTGTGAGCACGGTCATAGCGCTCTGCGCATTCCAGCCAGGGCAGATTTTCGACGTAGGTACCGGACAGACGCTGCCAGGCAGCCGAAAGGTTTTCCTCGATCCGCAGCAGGTTGATGGCCGGGCCGGTGGTAGCGGTACCGAACGTCTGCCCGGTGACCTTGCCGGCGAAGGCATGGTGCTGCAGGTAGAAGAATCGGGCGGCGCGTTGGATGTCGGTGAGGGTTTCAGGGCGGGTCATTTTTTGCCACTCGAACACCTGCCGGGAGCTAAGCGCCCATTTGAACTGACGCACGAATTCTTCCAAATGGTTTTGCACGACGCGGTACAGCGTCACCAGGTCGCCGTTGATGTCGTTGAGGACTTCAACGGGCGCGGCCTGGGGCCGCATGAAGTACAGCGCGGCACCGCCGGCAAAGACTTCGACGTAGCATTCGTGCGGCGGAAAAAGGGGTATGAGGCGATCGGCCAGGCGGCGTTTACCGCCCATCCACGGAATGATTGGGGTAGACATTGAGAGCAAGACCTTTACTGTATGGATAAACAGGTGCTAGGCTCGCCGCGCTTTGTGCACGGAGCAAGAGCCTTGGCTGGACTTGCAGGGACGTTCTGCAGGGACGGCGGCCGGGTTGAATGTTGACGCATTCAGCCCGGTCGCTCTTTTTCACTTCGGTGTTGAGACTTCTTTGGCGTAGGCCTGACAGGCCGCCAGCGCAATCAATCCGGCGTCGCCGTCGTCGGTGATGCCGATAATTCGTTGCGCATGCGCTGGCTCAAGGTCGGCTCGTGCGGCGCCATGAACCACGCCGCCGGGGCCGGTGGTGGCTGACACTGGCCCATCACCACTGGCGGGGTAGCCGTTGGCGAGTAGGACTGACAGCCGTAGGTCGCCAGTAGCAAGACGATCACGCAAGCGTTTCTGAAGTGTTTGTGCACGCTGTAATTCCTGATAGTGGGTTTCGTCGTTAGTCTGTAGTCGCGTCTCGAGCACGCCGCGCTCGGTCTTCTGCTTTTCCAGCTGGCCCACCACCGCCGCCAGTTCCTGGCCGTGCTGCTCGGCGGTCTTCTTGGCCTCTTTGGCCAGCGCCTGGCCATAACGCCAGTCCTGCACCTGCCAAGCGCCGCCGGCACTCAAGCCGGCCAGCAGCACCAGGGCGAGCACCAGCGCCCCGGCGCGATAGCCGGCAGGTATCCAATCCATCAGGCGCATAACACCGCCTTGGCCTTGGCCCACAGCTCGCGACGTTCGGCCCGGCCATTGCCGCCGCCGTTTATCACGCTGCTGATGCCATCGAACAGCCCGAGGTCGGCCTTTTCGCTCAAATTGCGATCCCACCAGAACCAGGCCGCTGACAGCGCCGCGTATTCCGCCTGCTCGAGCAATTCGGGTTGCTCGACCAGGGGCAGATCCAGGGCCTTGCCGCACAGCCGGTAGTTGTCGCGAAAGGTGATGCCGATCAACCCCCGAGCGCGGTACTTGTAGCCGTCGCCGGACGCCTCGGGACCATTCCCGTAACGGCCGCCGTACACACGGTTGGCCAGCTTTTCCGAGTTGCGCAGATAGCCCTGGGCAAACTCGACTTCGGCCGGTTCGACGCGGCCGTTATGGTTCAGGTCAAAGCCATACTTGAACAACTGCGCGACCCGCTTGGCGTCCTTGTAGTACAGGCTTTCCGACAACTTGGTCAGCTGCGCCGACTCGTGGCCGATCTGCGCCAGAAACGCCGCCTGACGCGCCCGGGTGTTGATCTCAAAGCGGGCCATGGCGCGGTTGAGTGCCGGCAGGAAGACACCGACCACCGGCCGGCAGTTGGGCAGGATGGCCAGCAGGTGTTGTTGGGTCAGCGGGGGGTAAGCCATAACATAAACTCCAGGCACAAAAAAACCGCCCGTGGGCGGCCAGAGGGATTAAGGATCACAGCGGGGAAACGACTCTCAGCGGTTTGGTGGGCTTCTTGCCTTTGGCCTTGGCCTTGCCCTGCTTGCCGCCGTTGCATTCAACGGTGGTCGACCAGCCGGACTGGGTGAATACCTGCTCCAGGGAATCGACCAAGTACTCACCATCGAGCCCGACCTTAAAGCCCGAAGCGTTAATCACCCGCTCGGCAAACAGGTCGGTACGCCCGGGCATTTCCAGGCGCACAGCGGCGGTCGAGCGGTTGAACGCGGCCAGGCGCGCCTTGACGGCCTGCTCGGCGGCGGTCTTGTTCGGGTGGATATGCCGATCGGTATGCACCGGCGGCAGGCCGTCCGGTGCGTCGGCATTGCCCAGGCTGACCACCGTCAGTTTGCCGGTGGCCTTGTCCTGGTACTGCGCGTTAACCGCCTGGTGGGTCGAGCGATCGCCAAGGCGGAATGAAAAGCGGCTGACGTCGGCCCGGGTGATGGTCACGACGCCAAAGGCCTTGCCGCTGGCCGTGACGCCACCCTGACGCGGCATCACCAACAACTTGCCGTCCGCCACCTTCGCGGTGCAATCGTGCTGCCTGGCCAGCCGGGTGATGAAGTTAAAATCCGATTCGCCGAGCTGGTCAGCCCGGGGCACGATCGTGCCCACGGTACAGGCCGGCTCCCAGCCGTTGCGCCGGGCGACGGTGGCCACGATCGCCGCCAGGCTGACGCCTTCCCAGCTGCCGCTACGCGTGGTCTTGCCACTGCCGCGCATGTCGCTGGCCTTGCCCCGGATCACCAGGGTATCCGGTGGGCCGGACAACTCGACCTCGTCGACCGTGTAACGCCCCAGGCGCACCAGGCTGGTCTCGGCATAACCTAAATAGATTTCGATGCTGGCCCCGCGCTCGGGCAGCGACACGGCGCTGTCACGGTCATCGATGCGCAACTCGAATTCGTCCGACTCCATGCCGGGCTTGTCCAGGGTGCGTAGCAACAGCAGGCGATCGTTGATCAGGCGGGTAATGTCGCTGCCGTTGGCAACGATCCGAAACAGGGGGGTCATGGCGACTCCAAGAAAAAGCCCCGCACTTAGGCGGGGCTCGGGGGAATTTCAACAGGTCGTTACGCGTAACGCTTAGGACCACAATTGGATCACCTGGTCATCGCTGCCACGGGCCAGCTCGGGCAGCACGATCAGCAGCCCGCCGCGATAAGGCTGGACCTCGACCGACAACCCGGGGTTGGCCTCCAGGACCGCCTCGACGGTGCCATCCAGGTGGCCGTAATAGTTGTGACAGAGGGTGAACAGCACGTCCCCGTCAGAGGTTCTGCAGGTCCTCGCCATAGCGGACAAACTCCAGGGTAAAGGCTTGTTTGCGCGGAATACCGCCCTGCAGCAGGGCGCTTTGTTCTTCCTCGATGTTGGTCAGGCACCAATCGCCCAGGACCAGCCCATAACCGGTGGTCAACCCCAGCGGCAGCAACTGGTTGCCGATGCTGCGCAGGGTGTCCAGCTGCTTGAGCCCGCCCTTGTGCCCGGGAAAGATCGCGCCCTTGAGGGTCATTTTTTCATCGCCGATGCCGACCGCCTGTTGCGCCTGGCGCCGCGTCAGCCGCTCCTGGCTGGCCCAGCGGAACGCGCTTTGCCGGCGCAGCTCGTCAAAGGCGGCCGTGTCCAGGTTGAAGTAATACGGCTGCGCGCTGGTCTTGTGCGGCTGCAGGATCAGCAAGTGCGGAAAGGCCTTGATCGCCTCCACCGCCGGCGTTTCGTTGGGGGCAAACACGCTGGTGGGCAGGATGTCGCCCAGCGCCGGATTGAGCTTGCCGGCGATCTGGTTGACCGCGCTTTTGGCCCGGGCCGCCTGCACGCCCAACACGCCTAAGCGCTCATCGATCTGCGACGCGGCGCGCGTGGCCTGGTTGTAGACCGCCACCACCCGGCCGACATTGGCCTGGGCGGTGCTGATGCCGCGCATTACCCGCTGCAGTTTCTCGCCGACGATCGGGCCCACGATCGGCAGGCTCTCCAGCTCCGAAGCGGCGCCGGTGATTTCGCTGATCGCACCGTTGACCGGGCCCAGCATGCCGTCCAGGCTGCGCCGCCCCGCTTCACCGGCCGACGCCAGATAACCGAGGGTGCTTTGCATCTGTTCCATGTAGGCCATGGAACCTCCTTACCCGACGTGCGGGCTGTCGTACAGTTGGCGGGCATTGGCCCGGCGGGCCGAGTCTTCCAGCTCCCGCGAAAAATCGCGAAACCGGTTTTGCAGCATCGTGTCCAGCTGACGGGTCAACTCCGCTGGGTCCTTCACGTCGCCCTCGATCGTGATCGGCATATGCGGGGCAAAGGTGATTGTCTGCTCGATCGCGGCCGGCTTGATCTCCGGCTTGAGCAACAGCGGCGACGGCGCTGCAGGCGGTCCCGCCTGCTTCGTCATCGAGCGCACCACATCACCCGGAGCCGACTCACTGCCGAACAGCGACTTGGCCAACGCCGACTTGCCCAGCATCGATCCCAGCGATTCGCCACCCATCGCGCCCAACATGGCGCCGACCATGCCGCCCACGGCCGTGCCAAGAATGGGCACTACCGAACCGATCGCCGCACCGGCGGCAGCACCGGCCATCGTCCCCGCCAGGCCGCCGGCGGCGGCGCCGTACCCTTCGCCCTTCTCGTCGTCGGTCTTGGCCGTGTTGAACGTTTCAAAGGCCTTGAGTCCCGCCTCGAATACCGCTTCCCCCGGGAGCGCCTTGCCCAGCTTGCCCACCTTCCCGACCACATCCCTGAGGCCCAACCCG